>Ga0206927_1145_pt3 | contig 13034 bp, 9 predicted proteins | sample Alteio_BWOrgHeat_60_FD_153249 | JGI IMG/M metagenome (GOLD analysis project Ga0206927, IMG submission 153249) | Enriched cells from forest soil in Barre Woods Harvard Forest LTER site, Petersham, Massachusetts, United States -... | ecosystem: Environmental > Terrestrial > Soil > Temperate forest > O... | reverse complement strand
CCGCGCGATTCATCGCATGGCGACGTGGCAACTAATGCTGCGATGGTGCTGGCGAAACCGGCGAAAAAAAATCCGCGACAGCTTGCGGAATTAGTAAAAGAAAAACTGAAAAAATACGATTACATAACCGCAATCGAAATCGCCGGACCGGGATTCATAAACTTGAAAATCTCCGGAAAAATTTTGTATAAAGTTGTCCTGGAAGTATTGCACGAGGGCGTAAATTACGGCGATTCCAAGATCGGTGCTGGCGAAAAAATAAACGTTGAATATGTTTCCGCCAACCCTACCGGGCCAATGCATGTCGGCCATGCGCGGAACGCAGTTTTCGGGGATGCGCTGGCACGTCTGCTGCAAAAAGCCGGATTCGCCGTCACGAAAGAATATTACATAAACGATGCTGGTGCGCAGATCATCAAGCTGCTCGATTCGGTATTACTACGCTACCGAGAGGCTTTGGGGGAAAAAATCGAAATCCCGGAAGGCCTTTACCCCGGCGAATATTTGATCCCGGTCGGGAAAAAATTGGCGGAGAAATATGGGAAAAAATTAACTGAAATGTTGCCGGAAGAAGCGCGCGAGGAAATCCGAGATTTCACCGTCAACGCCATGATGGAAATAATCAGATCCGACTTGGCGTTGCTTGGTATTAAGCATGACGTTTTTACATCGGAAAAAAAACTTAACGATGAAAACGCGGTGGATGAAGCCTTTCTGCTCCTCCAGGAAAAAGGTTTGATTTACCAGGGAGTCTTGCCGCCACCGCGCGGCAAGGAAAACGTGGAGTGGGAAGAGAAAGAACTGACGCTGTTCCGTTCCAGCCAGTTCGGTGATGATTCTGACCGACCGATGAAAAAATTTGATGGAAGCTGGACATACATCGCACCCGACATAGCCTATCATTATAACAAATTGAAACGTGGATTCGATAAAATGGTGGTGGTGCTGGCAGTCGATCACGGCGGCTACCAGAAACGGCTGCAAGCGGCTGTAGCAGCGTTAAGCGACAGCAAGGCGGAGCTTTCCATCCAGCTCTACCAACTAGTGAATCTGCTGGAAAACGGCGTGCCAATAAAGATGTCCAAGCGCGCGGGAAATTTTCTCACCGTGCGCGATCTGGTGGAGGCGGTCGGCAAGGACGCAGTGCGGTTCATAATGCTGACGCGCCGCCACACCGAAGTGTTGGATTTCGACTTCAAAAAGGCCACCGAGCAATCGAAGGACAACCCGGTTTTCTATGTACAGTATGCCCATACGCGCGCCTGCTCAGTATTGAAAAATGCTACGTCTGCGGTAACAGAAAAGGAAATATTAAGCATCGGTGAGAAAGAACTGGCGCTGCTCAAAGACGAAAGTGAAATAGCGCTGATAAAATTGATCGCCGAATGGCCGCGCATCGTTGAAAGCGCCGCTAATAGCTATGAGCCGCACCGCATTGCATTCTACCTGCACGACCTTGCCGCCGCCTTCCACGCGCTTTGGAACAAAGGCACGGAAAATAGTAGCTTAAGATTCTTTATCGATGATAATATGGGACTTTCGAAAGCGCGTCTGGCGTTGGTGAAGGCGTTGAAACTCACCATCGCTTCCGGGCTTTTACTGCTCGGGGTTGAACCAGTGGAGGAAATGTAAATGAAGAGGAATATCAATGAATAAGCCGGAAAATTTCAGGACGTTGCAGCAGCGGTTATTGCAACCGGAACGCAGGAAGAATAGGATTTTAAAAAACATATTGCCTGTGGCCGGGACGATTCTAGCCATGGCGGCGCTGGCTTACCTCGGCTGGAACGCCTATCAAGAAAACGTGAATGGCCCAGTCGATCTCACGAAAATCCCGATAGTGAAGGCAGATGAGAAGCCATATAAAATCGAGGCGCAGAGTGACTCCGAAGAGGCCGCAAGCCATGAAAAGAAGGTTTACGAGGCAATTTCATTGGGCAAATCCGAAGCCGAAGATAGCGCTGACAGCAGTATAAACGTGGTGACACAAGGAACGGAAGAGCCGATTGATCGCAGCAAAGTCAAACCGGAGGAACCTACTATCGTGGAAGCAAAGCCTGTGGCGGAAGCGGTAAAGCCGGCAATACAAGAAGTCGCCGCAGCGCCGGTTCAGGAAAATACAGTTCATGATAATAGATTGCCGGATGACGATGCCGATACGGCAAAACCACCAGAAAACTTAGCAGCTGCGCCTGTTATAGAAACAAAAAAATCGGATGAGAAAAAACCGAACGAAGAAAAATCGGCGGGATCTCCCAAGAAAATCGTGGCAGAAAAAATCGCGGTAAAGGCGGTAAAAATTCAGCTTGGCGCCTATAAATCGGCGGACGAGGCGAAGCAGGATTGGATGCGCATCAGCAGAAAATACGCGCAATATTTGAGCGGTATGAAACCGATAATCGAAAAAGCCGAGATCAAAAACAAGGGCGGGTTCTACCGGCTCCAGGCCGGTCCGGTAAAAAGCGAATCGGCGGCGCGTGAGATTTGCAGAAAGCTTTTAGCAGTCAAGCAGGGATGCTTTAATGTCAATCCAAAATAAAGAAATCAAGGCCGCAATTTTTGGTTTCGAAGGAACTTCGCTTTCCGCCGAAGAGCGAATTTTTTTTTAAAAAGCACAATCCGTTTGGATACATAATTTTTGCCAGGAATCTTAAGAAACCTGAACAGATAAAAAATCTTAACCAAGAACTTCGGGAAATTTCCAGTAATCCTAATATTCCGATTCTGATCGACCAAGAAGGCGGCCGCGTAGCGCGCCTGAAACCACCGCATTTCCGGAAATCTCTCCCGGCTGGAGTGTTTTTTAAACTGGCGAAGCGCGATTTGGAAGAGGCGAAAAAAGCGGTTTACATCAACAGCCGCCTGATGGCACATGAGCTTGTTTCTTTAGGGATAAATGTCGATTGCGCACCGGTCGTGGATATATTGTTTCCCGAATCCAATGAGGCAGCAGTTGGCAATCGCGCATTCGGCGATACACCCGAGATGGTCGCAACATTGGCCACTGAAATGTGCCGTGGGTTCCAAGACGGCGGTATAATTCCGGTAATAAAACACATCCCCGGCCATGGTCGAGCGAAATCTGACAGCCATCATCATCTGCCGGTGGTCGATGCCACGCTGAAAACTCTAGAAACGACAGATTTTGCAGCATTCCGGCTCTTAAATAAAATGCCATGGGCAATGACGGCACACATAACTTATACCGCAATCGACGAAAAGAATCCCGCCACGCTTTCGCGCAAAGTTATCGATATGATAAGGAAAGACATAGGGTTTGAAGGATTGCTACTCACCGACGATATTTCAATGAAAGCGCTTTCGGGAAGTTTCGCTTCGCGCTGCAAGCAATCGCTAGCTGCCGGGTGTGACGTGATTTTGCATTGCAACGGAAAAATGGAGGAGATGGAGGAAATAGCAGCTAATGTTCCGTCTCTTTCCGCTATAGCAATGAAGCGGCTAGAACGCGGGGGGAAATTCCTGCAAGTGGCAAAACCGCGCGATGATTTCTCCGCCGAAAAATGGGAGAAAAAACTGGCGGAGCTTGTAGGAGAATAAACTCCGTCCTTACGCAATTTTCTACTTCTCCCTCTCTGCAACGATTTTTTGCACCGCCGGGTAGTCTATCTTTCCTGTGGCCAGCAACGGCATATCTTTAATATGAATAATTTTTTTCGGAACGAATAGCTCCGGTATTCCTTCCTCGTGCGAGAATTTTACCAGCTGATCGCGATCGAGATTTTCCGCGTCGGTCGCCAAAATAAGCTGCTCACCTTTTTTCACGTCCGGTACAGCAATTACCGCATGCAGGTTTTTGAGCCACTTGCGCGCAATTAATTCCTCGATAAACGTAAGCGAAACCATTTCCCCCGCGATTTTCGCAAATCGTTTGGCCCGACCCAATATGGTGATGAATCCGTTTTCATCAACCGAAACTATATCGCCGGTATCGTACCGGCCTTTTATGCCGCCTGCTTCCGGAGGCATGATTTCACCTGGATTTTGCGACGATAAATACCCGAGCATGACATTTGGCCCTTCCACTACCAACCTGCCCCCATCCGCTATTCCCTCGACCGGCCGCAATTCATATTTTATGCCTGGCAGAATTCTACCAACGCTTCCCGGTTTGCTATTTATCGCGGTGTTGATAGAGATTACCGGCGCGGTTTCAGTGGTGCCGTATCCTTCCAATATGCGCACGCCGAATTTCTCCGACCACAATTTCCGGGTTTCATTTTTTAATTTTTCCGCTCCGGCGAAGACGTACCGGACATTGCGGAAATCATAAGGATGCCCGAACCGCGCATAACCGGCGAGGAAAGTATCGGTGCCGAACATCAGCGTGGCGTTGGTATCGTAAACTAGTTCCGGGATCATGCGGTAATGCAGCGGCGTCGGGTAGAGGAAAGTCTCGATGCCGCAAAGCACCGGCAGAATTGCACCAATGGTGAGCCCGAACGAATGGAACAGCGGCAGCGCGTTAAAGATAATATCGGACGGGCCAAAATCGACCATCGCCTGCGCCTGGAAGCGGTTGGCCTGGAAATTTCTGTGTGACAACACAACGCCCTTCGGCGTGCCTTCGGAGCCAGAGGTGAATAGGATAGCGGCAGGATTTTCCGGCGAATTTATGGCGCAATATTTCTCCGGAAAAAATGTTTTTGCCAGCCCCGCCGCCTTATCGAAAAACCCGATGGTTTCTCGCAAATCCTCAAGATAAACAATGCTAGCGGTGGATGCTAGTCTATCAATATCCTTATGCAATTTTGCCATCTCGACAAACCGGCGCGAAGTGTATATTTTCCGAATCCTTGAGATTTTCACCGCATGCAACATGTTGTTTATGCCGGTTGCAAAATTCAGCATCGCCGGAACCCTACCGTAAGCCTGCATAGCAAAAAACAAGGTAACGCAAGCAGCGCTTCCCGGCAGCATGATGCCGCTGAATTCGCCGGATTCCGTATCTTCCGCAATTTTTTTGCCGAGAATGAAACTTCGTGCCAGGAGTTGCCGGTAGGAAATTTCCTTGCGGTCTATGTCCATTAAAATCTTATGCGTGCCGCCGTGAATTTTTTCCGCCGCGATGAGCGATTGGAAGAGTGTTTTGTTTATCTCTGAACTAGCAAACATCGTATTCATCATGATGTCAGCCAGCTTCCGCCCGATGAGTTTACGTCGCGCACGGCCTTTTATTTCCTTCGGCACGGTGAATTTCTGCGGCGGCATGATGGTTATTCTTATCTTTGGGAACCAGCGCACCCGGACTTTTTTCGTTATGCGCGAGAACGGCGAATATTCTGGCCCTTCGATTCTGATCGGTAAAATCATGGCCCCCGCGCGGTCGGCGATCATCCCCGGCCCCTCATAAACCTTCATCAACGCGCCGGTGACGGTGATGCGACCTTCCGGGAATATCACGATTTTAGCCTTCCGGTGCTTTATTTCATCGATCAGCATTTTGGTGGCGAGCGGATTCGCCGGATTGATGGAAAAAGTTTTTACCAAGCTTAAGGAGGGTTTTATCCACCATTTTTCCGCGATAAAACTATTAACGGCAAAGGTAATTTTTTCCGGCAGGAAAATCGCAAGCAGCGGAGGATCGAGGAACGAAACGTGATTGGCGATTATCACAACCTTGTCACCCGCCGCACGGTAATTTTCTATCCCTTTCACCTCCACGCGATAGAGTAGTGCGAAAATTCCGCGTAATATTTTCTTTAGCAATTTCTCCGGGAGAAGTTGGCAAAGATAGAGCGCCATAAAAATATTTGTTGCCGCAAGAATAAGAAAAATCTGATCTATTTTCAGGCTAATTCCCAGCAGCACCGCCGTTACCACCGACGCGATTACCATAAAAAGAGAATTTAGGATATTATTACTGGCGATGATGCGCGAGCGGTGGGATTCTTCTCCTTTCGCCTGCAACATCGCGTAAAGCGGCACGATATAAATCCCGCCCATGACGGAAACTAGCAAGAAATCCGCCATCAGCCGCCAGGAATGAAAATTTTCTAGGAATTCCTTGAGTGTCATATAGACGCTTGCAGTCGGATTCGCCGTAAAGTCGTGCCCGGCGAGAAACATGTCGAAAATGAATATGCTGATACCGATGGCAGCTGCGGGCGTATATCTGGCCGAGATTTCGCCTTTCAAAACCTTACTGCATATGATCGCGCCGATCGCCGTACCGATGGAGAATAGACTAGTCAGCACAGTGAATACACCCTCGCTAGCGCCTAGCACGTCTTTAGTATAGGTCGGCAAGTTGCTTAAGAATGTGACGCCGATGAACCAGAACCAGGAAATTCCGATTATTGAGACGAAAACCGCGCGGTTGCCGTGCGAATATTTCATCTGCGCGAAGGTCGAGCGGAAAATGTTGAAATCCATCTTCAAATTCTGCGAAACGGCAGGCGCCGGTAATATATACAGGCTGGCGAGGAACCCGATGATTCCGATACCGACCAATATTGCAGCGATTGCTGTTTTTCCGTATATCCACAATATCGTATCGCCGCCGATGACGCTGCCGAGCAATATCGCGACGAATGTCCCCGCTTCAATCAGTCCGTTGCCGGTGATTAATTCATCTTTACGCAAATGCTGGGGCAATATGCCATATTTCAGCGGCCCGAAAAAAGTCGCCTGCACTCCGGCCAGGAACAGCGCAGTAAGCATAATTAAAATGCTCTCCGCGTAAATTCCAACTATCCCAAGCAGCATGATCGCGATTTCCGCCGCTTTCGCACAACGTATCAGCTGCGATTTGCCGAACTTATCTGCCACTTCCCCAGCTATCGCTGAAAACAGAAAAAACGGCAGTAGGAACGTCGCAGCGGCGAACGCCACCATCACCTGCGGGCTGAAGAAAATCTTGTCCGCCATCCGGTAAGTAACCAGGATGATGAGCGCATAGCGGAACACATTATCATTGAAAGCGCCCAAGAATTGCGCGATAAATATTGGCAGGAACCGGCGTTTGGCTATGATGTCGAACTGATTCATGGAATTTTTCAAAGGGATTATAAAAGGATTATATATGGAACATTACAAAAAAATATATGGAATTTTAACCAGTGCGGCGAAAAGCGGCAGCAAAACCACCTACGGCGAAATTGCGCGTAAAACCGGCATATCGGCCAGAAGCGCAAGCCTGCATGGAATTTTCAACAATATCTGCACAGACGAAGTGAAATCCGGCAGGCCAATGCTCTGCGCCGTCGCGGTACGGAAAGATACCGGCATTCCCGGCACCGGATTTTTCAAAGTGGCGGAGGGTTTGGGAAAATTGAAGAAAAATTCCTCGTCTGGCGCTTTCTACGAGGAAGAGCTGAAGAAAGTTTATAAATATTGGAGGAAGAAATAAAGTTACTCTTCCATATGCTTAAGCCCGGCCTTTAAATAGGCATATCCGGTGAAAAGCGTCAGCGCGGCGGCAAGCCATAAAAGGCTGGAGCCCAGGGTTTCCACCCAATGATAGCCTGAACCTTTTTCCCCAAGTAGCAATAAAGCCAGCGCCACCATCTGCATCCCAGTTTTTATCTTAGCGGTCTTGGAAACCGGCACGCTGATATGAATTTCCGCCAGGAATTCGCGCAGTCCCGAAACCAGGATTTCCCGACAGATTATCGCCAGTGCCGGGAGAATATCGGCGCGGTTGTAAAAAACCAGCACCACTAGACAGGAAACCACCAATAATTTATCGGCGATCGGATCCAAAACCCGTCCAAGCTTCGATTGCGATTGCAGTACCCGCGCCAGATAACCGTCAAAGAAATCGGTAATTCCGGCAACGATGAACAACACTGTTGCCGCCTGATCGTTAAATTCACTATGAAAATCCTGGTGTGCAAAATACAGGCATACCAGCACCAGCGGGATAATGACGATCCGCGAAATGGTTAGGATGTTGGGAATTTTTTTCAGCATTAGTTGAGAGGTAACATCTAACCGTCAACTGTCAACTGCTAACTGTCAACTTTTTATCCATGTAGCCCTGCGAAAATCACCTGCGCCGTTTTTTTATCTATTCCTTCTACCTTCAATAAATCCTCGATCATCGCATCTTTTATCGCCTTCACTGAGCCGAAATAATTTAGCAGCGCGCGCTTGCGTTTTGTGCCGATACCTTCGATTTCATCTAGTTCGGATTTGGTTATGGCTTTCGCCCGGCGCGCCCGGTGGCCTTCGATTGCGAAACGATGTGCCTCGTCGCGCAGGCGCTGCAACAGATATAAAACTGGGTCGTTTTTTTCGAGCGAAAATGGGGTTTTCCCAGGCATATGGAAAATCTCCCGACCCGCGTTACGATCTGGACCTTTTGCAATACAAGCAAACGTCACATCATTGATTCCAAGATCGGCAAAAACTTCCGCCGCCGTTTTCAAATGCCCCGCCCCGCCATCAATCAAAATCAGATCCGGCCAGACTCCTTCCTCCTGTACCGGGTGCTCTTTTTTTAGACGGCCATAGCGGCGAGTAAGAACCTCGCGCAGCATCCCGTAATCGTCGCCGGGCGTGATTTCCGACTGTATATTGAATTTGCGGTATGAGTTTTTCGCGAAGCCTTCTGGCGTTGCGACTATCATGCCCCCCAGCGCGTTCGTGCCCATGATATGGCTGTTGTCGAACACTTCGATCCGCTCCGGCACCACTTCCAGGCCTAGCTTTTTTGCCAAACCATTATACAAGGATTTCTGGGTCGTCTCCTCTCGCATTTTTCTTTCCAGTGCTTCGGCAGCTTTTGCATAAATATCATTGACCAGCGCCAGTTTATCGCCGCGTAAGGGTACGGTTATCTCTACTTTCCGCCCGGCGATTTGCGAAAGCGCTTCCTCCGATTCCGCCGCATCTTCCGGCTGATGATTTATGATTATTTCCGCCGGTGGCGCGTTGAAACGATAGAATTGCGGCAGAAATGCCGCTACAATTTCGGCCGGTGAATTATCCTCGGCATTGCTCGGAAAAAATGATTTGCTGCCGTAATTCTGTCCGGCGCGGTAAAACGCAACTTGCACACAAACGCCCCCTTCCCTGGTGAAAACCGCGATAATATCGGCATCCTTTAACCCCAGGACGCTCATCAGTTGATGCGCACGCACATGGCTTAACGCCTTAATCCTGTCGCGATACGCCGCTGCCTCCTCGTAACACATCGCACCGCTTGCATCTTCCATTTTTTTCGCCAGCGCAGATTGCAGATTATTCTCTTTTCCCGATAGTAAATCCTTCGCCTGGCTCACCAGTTTCCCATATTCCTCCCTGCCGATTTTGCCAACACACGGCGCCGAACAGCGCTTGATCTGATATTCCAGGCAAGGCCGTTTCCGACTTTTGAAAACGCTGTCGGAACAGACACGGAGAAGAAAACTTTTTTGTAACGTGTCGATGGTTTTATGCACGCTATCGGCGGAGGCGAATGGCCCGAAATAATCGCCCTTCTTCCCCCGCTGGCCGCGGTGTTTTACGAGCATCGGAAAATCCCCGCCGGTGATTAAAATATAAGGAAACGATTTGTCATCTTTCAGCAATATATTATAGCGGGGTCTGTGTTTTCTGATGAGGTTCGCCTCAAGCAGGAACGCTTCGGACTCGCTGTTGGTGGTAACGATTTCGACGGTTGCGATCCACGCGATCATCATCTGGATGCGGCGCGGATTTTTTTCTAGCGCTGTATAATTCGCCACGCGTTTTTTTAAGTTTTTTGCCTTGCCGACGTAGAGAATCTTGCCCGATTCAGCCGTCATCATATAGACGCCCGAAGTTTCCGGCATATTCTCCAGGCATGATTTTATCGCCTCGGGCCCCTGCATGGTTTACCTGTCAACAATTTTTATAAAAAACATATCCACAAAAACTGTGGATATGTTTGTTGATAACTTCCGGCGGAATTTATTCCGACGTTGAAAAACCTGGAAATTATCCTATTTGCCCAAAAAATAGGCATATAGCTAATATATTGGAATATAAGATATTTTTTTCCGGGTTGCCGATTTCTGTCTGATTATCTTTACGGAATAATGACATTTTGCAACCATAAATAGCAGCCTGTGCAAATTTTCCGCTGCCACCGCGCCATCATCCCCATATAGCTATAAGTTAACCACCCGATTGCGGCCTTCATTTTTGGCTTTATAGAGGGCTTCGTCCGAGCGTTTCATCAAAGCATCGGCGGAATCTCCAACTTTCAGGCAGGCAAGGCCTATGCTCACCGTGCATTTCAATTGTCCATCGCCCGCCGAGATTTTGAACGGCACCGAAGCCATGGCGAACCGGATGCGCTCGGCGATCTCTGCGGCGGATTTTAGCATTGTTCCTGGCATCACAACCACGAATTCCTCTCCGCCGGGGCGCGTCGCCAGATCGGTTGAGCGGATGCTGTTCAATATTCGCTCAGCCACCTGTTGCAACACTTCATCGCCGATGTGATGGCCGAACCCCGGCGCATCGTTCACCTGCTTGAAATGATCAATGTCGATGGTCATTAATGACAAATCCTTGCCTTTTTCCACCGCCTGCTCAACGATGTTTTTCAAGTGGGCATCCAGGTAGCGGCGGTTGTAAAGCCTGGTCAAACTATCCACCACCGCGAGCGACAGGCTTTTCTGGTAATTGGCTTTCAACGCATCCTGATAAGCCTTGCGGCGGATTTGCGAGCGCACCCGCGCTACCAGCTCGTTCTGGTCGAGCGGTGTGGCCAGGTAATCGTTGATCCCCATCTCGAAGCCTTTAACCAACAGGTCACGATCATCGCCTTCCACCAATATCAGCAACGGAATCTGCCTCGACGCTTCACTATTCCTGATTTGCGAGCAGAGCCTTAAGCCATCCATCTCATCTAATTGCGCCGAAACTATTATAAGGTCGTAAGCGGTTTTCGCTACGGACTCCATGGTTTTTTTCGGATTGCAAACCGCTACCTTATGACCGAGCAAGGATAATCTCTCCACAACCAGACGTGATTCCACTATATCGTCATCCACCACCAGGATATTGGCCTTGTAATTGAAATCGGCGGTGATGAACGGCTGATCTATTATACCGAGCTGCGAGCCGGTCTGGTCGCGCAGTCGGAGTTCGTCGGTGATGAGCTTCAACCGCACCAGCGATTTGACGCGCGCGAACAGATGCAAATCATTTATCGGCTTAGTGATGAAATCATCCGCTCCTGCCTCCAGACCCTTCACCCGATCGGCAACGTCGGAAAGCGCGGTTATCATGACGACCGGGATATAGGCGGTTTCTGGATCGGCTTTCAGGCGCCGGCAGGTCTCGAATCCATCCATGTCCGGCATCATCACGTCCAGCAGGACTATGTCAGGCGAGAAGCCCTTGACTTTGGCCAGTGCTTGGCTGCCGCTATAGGCGGCGGCGACATCGTAATACTCGTTGGTGAGCTTAGCTTCTAGAAGCTTCACATTCTGCGGCAGATCATCGACTATCAATACGCGCGCGCTCACCGCAAAAACTTCTCCACCAATTCCATGAATGGCTCAATGGAAATCGGCTTGGCGACATAAGCCTCGCAGCCGGAAGCCATGATTTCCGCCTCGTTATCCTTCATGGCGAAAGCTGTTACCGCTATTACCGGGATGTGCCGGATCTCCTCAGCGTTTTTCATCTCGCGGATTATATCCAGGCCGGAAATTTCGGGCAACTGTATATCCATCAGGATGAGATCGGGTAGGATTTTCCGCACCATATCCACCGCCATGGCTCCGTTATCGGTCTCGATTATGGCAAAGCCGTGCGCGTCCAGCAGGTCGCGGAACAGCTTCATATTCATCACATTATCCTCGATTATCAGGATTTTTTTCTTGGGCGCTGGCATGGTCTTTTCAGGAATTTACTACCAACGAAGGAGATATACAAGAATTTGGTTACGCAGCATTATTTCATCCGTCCCCTTATCAATTCCTCGACGATTTCCGGGTTAGTCAGAGTATTGGTGTCGCCGAGATTGGAATAGTCATTTTCCGCGATTTTCCTTAAGATACGCCGCATAATTTTTCCCGACCGTGTTTTCGGCAGGCCGGAAGCTATTTGTATTATATCCGGGCTGGCAATTGGGCTGATTTCGCGGCGGACGTGGGCGATTAGTTCTTTTGTGACGGATTCAGGGGAAACTCCGCTCTTCAAAATCACGAACGCATAAATTCCCTGGCCTTTTATCTCATGCGGGAACCCAACGACCGCCGCCTCCGCAACTTTCCCATGCGATACTAGAGCGCTTTCGATTTCCGCGGTTCCCAGGCGATGGCCAGAAACGTTCAACACGTCGTCCACTCGGCCGGTTATCCAATAATATCCATCCTTATCTCGCCGCGCGCCGTCGCCGGTGAAATACATTACCGGATATTGGCTAAAGTAAGTTTCCTCGAATCTTTTATGATCGCCCCATATGCTCCGCGCCTGGCCTGGCCATGAATCTGCGATGCATAAATATCCTTCCGCCTCGCCATGCAGCACCTTACCTTTTTCGTTGACTATCACCGGCTCTACACCAAAAAATGGTAACGTTGCCGAGCCCGGTTTTAAGTCGATTGCGCCTGGGAGCGGAGTAATCATCAGCCCACCGGTTTCCGTTTGCCACCAGGTATCCATAACCGGGCAGCGCGCATCACCTACTGTGTGATAATACCATTCCCACGCCGCCGGATTTATCGGCTCGCCGACCGAACCTAGGATTCTCAGCGACGCACGGGAAGTTTTTTTCACCCAATCATTACCTTCTTTCATCAATGCGCGTATTGCAGTCGGCGCGGTATAGAAAATATTTACCTTATATTTATCCACAACTTGCCAGAACCTAGAGAAATCCGGGTAATTCGGCACACCCTCGAACATCAGCGTCGTCGCGCCATTACAAAGCGGCCCGTAAACTATATAGCTATGGCCCGTCACCCAGCCGACATCGGCGGTGCACCAATAGATTTCATCCTCATGATAATCGAAAACATATTTATGGGTGAGCGTCACGAAAATTGTGAACTGGAAATCATGGATTCCGAGGATCCGCTATTTATTTTATA
>Ga0206927_1174_pt1 | contig 13096 bp, 14 predicted proteins | sample Alteio_BWOrgHeat_60_FD_153249 | JGI IMG/M metagenome (GOLD analysis project Ga0206927, IMG submission 153249) | Enriched cells from forest soil in Barre Woods Harvard Forest LTER site, Petersham, Massachusetts, United States -... | ecosystem: Environmental > Terrestrial > Soil > Temperate forest >... | reverse complement strand
CGGATTACAGGGGCTCCGAAGGTGTTTGAGGGTCGAGTGTACGTGCCGGTGGCATCGGGGGAAGAGGGCGCGGGCGTGAATCCGAACTACGCGTGCTGCTCATTCCGAGGCAGCGTGGTCGCGCTGGAGGCGGCGACGGGCAAGCAGGTTTGGAAGACATACACGATTGCGGATGTTCCGAAGGCGGTGGGGAAGAATACGAACGGTGTGCAGAGGTTTGCCCCGGCGGGCGGGGGCGTGTGGAATTCGCCGACTATCGATGCGAAGCGGCGGGCGCTGTATGTCGGAACGGGAGATGCGTTTACGGAGCCGGCTCCGGCGACGACGGACGCGATTATCGCGATGGATCTCGATACGGGGAAGATTCTGTGGGTGAAGCAGGACACCGAGAACGACACGTGGCTGGTGGGATGCAACGGCGCGAAGGTTCCGGAGAATTGTCCGAAAGAGCTCGGGCCGGATCATGATTTCGGAGCGTCGCCGATTTTGAAGACGCTCGCGGATGGACGCACGATTCTCGTGGCGGGGCAGAAGAGCGGCAATGTGTGGGCGCACGATCCGGACAAGCAGGGCGAAGTGATTTGGCGGACGGCGCTGGTCAACAACACGAAAGAGTTCGGCGGCAAGATTGTGTGGGGCGGCGCGGTGGACGATACGAACGCTTACTTCGGATTGGGCACGGGCGGAATCGCGGCGGTGGCGCTGCGTGATGGCGAAAAGAAATGGTTCACGGAACTGTCGCCGGTGGCGGCTCAGGCGCAGCACGCGGGGCAGGAGGGTCCTCTCACGGCGATTCCGGGAGTGGTGTTCAGCGGCGCGTGGGATGGCGTGCTGCGGGCGCTGTCCGCTGCGGACGGCAAGGTGATGTGGTCCTTCGACACGCTCACCGACTTCAAGACGGTGAACGGAGTCGCGGCGAAGGGCGGATCGATGGGGGCCGCGGGCCCGGTGGTCGCGGGCGGGATGCTGTTCGTGCCGTCGGGGTATGTCGGCGTACGCAGCGGCATCCCGGGGAATGTGTTGCTGGTGTTCGCGGCGGAATAACTACGGAGCGATCTTGCGCTTCGCTGCGCCGCCTTGGGCTGAGGGAGGCTTGCGTGTGGCGGGCTTGGCACGGAGCAGGCGCGCTACGGCTCGCACCAGGTGCGCGACTTCGTTGGCGCTTTTCTGAATCACCGCGTCGGCATTGGTGTTCTGCTCACTGAGTCCTAACGCGTCGACGTAGCCGGAGATCAAGATGATGGGAAGCGCAGGCGTACATTTGCGCAAGTTCACAATCAGCTCCATGCCGTCCATGCGCGGCATCTTGTAATCGGTCACTACCAGATCGAATTTCTGGCTTCCGAACTGCTCCAGTGCATCGTCACCACTACATGCGGTAGAGGTTTGGTATCCCAGCTCCTCCAGAACTGTTTTGCGCGCTTTCAGACCTTGAGCATTATCATCGACGAGAAGAATTCTTTGCGGATTTGCATGAGGAGGAGATTTTCGGGCTGCCATTTCGGTGAGGGTCAGACGCGAAATTAACAGGTCTGAAGCGGCCTGTCAATGAGTTTGTAAGAAACTCAAAAGCAGCGAGATTGAGTTCTTGACTTTCGTTGCCGCGGACGAGATGACAGACGACAAACAACGATCGTCTGCCCCACTTGGAGGCTACTCGATTGCTCGCGGGGCCTTGTAACCGGCCTTCGCAACGATGGAATACTTCAGAGGCTTCTGCTTCTCATCGGTGATCTTCAGAGGTTGATTGGTTTCGGGATCGATCAACTCCACCTTGATCTTGCGATACTTGCCGTCGCGCGTGAGATTGGACGGGACGTAGCTGAGTACATATTGACTACGAAGCGATTGCGACACGGTGCCGTAGATCTGCGGAAGCTCCGTGATGAAGTGCGGGAAGAATGCCATGCCGCCGGTTTCGGTGGAGAAGGTCTTCAGCTGGCTGTCGGCTTGGAGCAAGGTGATACTTTCGTTTGCCATACGATCACGCATCGATTGCATGAGGCCAACTGCATAGATCGGGATGCCGCCTTCCTGGATCGCGCGCCGCGCTTGATCGAAAGTTTGCCGGCTGAACGTATCGACGCCCGAAGACAACAGCAGGATGGCTTTGCGTCCTTCGATGGCCTGCATGCGATCGATGGTGTCGGTGAGCGCGTCGTAGAGATTCGCTTCAGAGAAACCGGGATAGCGAAGGCGTTGAAGCGCCTCCGCGGTTTGGGAGCGGTCCGTGGTGAAGTCGGAGAGCATCTCAGGCTTGAGATCGTAGGCAACGATGGCGAGATAATCCTCGGGCTTCAACGACTGCGCGAAGCTGTAAGCGGCGGTGATGGTCTGATACCAGGTCTCGCCATAGATTTGCTGGAACTTGTTCGAGAACTCGATGACCATGCAGACGGTCATGGGCGCTTCGCCAACGGAGTAACCGGTGAGCTGCTGCGGGACGTTGTCTTCCATCACGCGGAAGTATTGCTTGCCGAGCTTCGGAATCGGATGGCCCTTACTGTCGAGCACGGACACGTCCACCGTGACGGTGGTGGCGTCGGTGGAGAACGTGGGGATGTTGGTCGGCACCGCGTCCTTCTTACTGTATTGCGAGGGGATCTTGGGCAGATCGGTGGACGCGGGCTGAGCCGGCGCGTCGGGTGTGTCGGTCTTCTTCTTGTTCTTTGGCTTGGCTACCGTTTCGCTGCCGGTGTCGTTGGGGCCTTGCGCGTGGGAGACAAGGACGAATCCCAGGGAGCAGGCCGAGAGAACGGCGACGGCGCGAAGGTACTTCATGGACTGGCTCTTCATAGTGGGCACCTGGTAGTCGGGCACTTCTGCTCGAACTATAGCATCATAATTAGGATGCGCGGAAGGGGTGCGGGGTTTCGGTTTGGATGTTCAGTTGGGAGTGGGAGGGTCGATGTGGTGCATGAGTCGCGCCAGAGTTATTGAAGGGGATGTCCACGACTGTGAGCGTGCCAGGTGCCGCCGAGTTGACCGCCGCCACGACTCGGTCTATATGGCGATGCACGGCCGGGCGTTGGGGATTGCCAAGGACCACGATCGCGATCCTGCGGCCTCGAGGGTTTTGCTGGTGTTGGATGTTCTTATCGGTGGTGAGGAGGAGATCGAAGCCAGCTTCTTCCGCCGCGCTTAGTAATTCGCCGTTGGTGAGAGTGTCCCATCCTCTTGAGAGCGCGCCTCGACGACGGTATGACCACGAAGCCACCGCGCAATACTCCGAGGAGTTCCGTGATCAAAGAGAATGAGCATCGAGAGGCGAGCCGGTGCGCTTGGGCATCGAAGACGGTGCCTGTAGGCTTTTCGCCGCGAAATCCAGGACCGCGTTGATCTGCTCGCGGGTCACGCTAAATTCCTCGATCACCTCGTCTACCGTTAGGCCGGCTTCCAGGTTTTCGAACACCGTCGCCACCGGCATCCGAGTATCCTTGAAGACCCATGCTCCGCTTACCTTGCCAGGGATGCTCTCCACCGCCGGACATTGTGACCAATCGAGAACCGGCATGGTGAGTAGCCTCAGTTAATAATGTCGTCGCGGCGGGAGTTTTGTTTGCGGAGGTAGACCTGGAACTTGCGCTTGGCGCGTTTGATTTTCCAGGCTTGGTATTGGGCTTTGAGGGATTCGAGAGGCGAGGGTCGGCGGCCTCGGCCACGGGGGCGGCTAGGGGATTTCACGTAGAAATATCCGAACAGCAGGCCGGTGAGCAGCGCCATTTGTCCGGGGGATCCGAGGGAGAGCAGCAGATCGATGCCAGCGATCAGCAGGACCAGGTATTTCATCTTCAGCGGGAACATGATGAAGATGATTTCGCGCTCCGGGAAGAGCGCGGCGGACGCGGCCAGGATTCCGTAAACGGCGCCGCTCGATCCGATGACGGCTCCTGAGGGATCGAAGGCGAGGATCGCGAGCATCACGAAAACGGCGGCTCCGCAGCCGCACAGGAAATAGAACTGCAGGAATCGGGTGGTGCCCCACATGTCTTCGAGCTCGCGGCCGAACATCCAGATCTGGAGCATATTGAAGACGAACTGCAACACGCCCGTATGCACGAACATGTAGGTCGCAATCTGCCAGACCGTCAGCGAATGAATCACCATTCGGGGAACGAGGGCCAGCACATTGAGCAGACCTGCGCCCGACCCTCGCAGAACCAGGAGGGCGAGAAACACTGCTGTATTGGCGATCAGCAGACCTTTAACAGCGGGGGGCAGGCCGCCACCGCCGAGGTAAGAACGCGCGTAGGATCGCGTGCCGATGGACATGTAGAAGCCTGCACACAGAATAACACCCATGGCTATTGGCTCCGCTTGCGGTATCCTGTGGATGGATCGAATCGGAACGGAGGGAATCATCATGGACGACGACAGCAAGCTTTCCTTTTTTTGCCTTGGATTAGGGCTCGGGGTGGCAGTGGGTGTGTTGTTCGCGCCGAAATCCGGTGCGGAGACGCGGGAACTGATTCGAAGCAAAGCCAACGATGGCACGGATTACGCGAAGCGCCGCGCGGCGGACCTGCGGGACACGGCGAACGAAACCGTGGAAACCGCGAAAGAAGCTCTGCGGCGCCAAAAAGAGAGCCTGGCGCAGGCGGTGGAAGCCGGCAAGCAGGCGTATCGTGAATCGGTAAACAATCCGCTTCCGGATTGAACTGGGGCCGGAACCGTCATCGGAAAGGCGTATGGACCAACAAACCCTGCTCGTCATCATGGCGGTTTTTGTAGCCGTTGCGGCGATCGCGCTGGTCATTCAGGCCGGCATGTTGATCGGGATTTATAAGACAACGCGGGCAGTGGGCGAGAAGGTCGCCCACCTCGCGCCGAAGATCGAAGCGTTGACGGACACCTCGCGCGCCGCCATCGAGGAGAGCAGGGCCAGCCTCAAGGAGATCACCGGCCGGACTACCGATATTCTGGACACCACGCGGCGTCAACTGGCGACCGTCGAGGAACTGCTCGACGACGTCAGCACGCGCGCCAAGGTTCAGTTTGATCGCGCGGAGATGGTGGTGGACGATGCCATGACTCGTGCGCAAGAGACCGTCGCGGTGGTGCATGGCGGCATCATGAAGCCGATTCGCGAGATCAACGGCGTGGTGTCGGGTGTCCGCGCGGCATTGCATTACTTCATGCGCGGCGGCCGTCCCCATCCGGACCAGGCTACCGCCGACGAAGAGATGTTCATCTGAAGTGCGAACGGCCGTCCTTCTCTGCGTTTGCGGCCTGACATCCCTCACGGCGGCTCCGCCGCAGACGGGGCCTGGCGTTGGCGCGAGCTTAATCCAGGCGATCCGCTCGGCTGGTTTAGATCCCGCTGAGTCCTATCGCGTTCGCGATCTCACCTTCTCGAAAGAGGATCTCAAGATCTATCTGACAGAGGGGCTGCTCATTTTCTCGAAGCCCGTGAACGGCGAACGCGTGTCGGCCGTGTTTTCGACCGAGGTGGAAGGCGGGGACGGCGAGGTGTTGCTCCTGCCTCCTTATCCGGGCGAGCGGCAATCTCTGGCGAAGTTCGCGAAGTCACCCAATCTGGACGAACATTTTCGGGTCGCATTGTTGTTGGCGACGGACGGCTCACTTCAGGAACTGTTCGGGCGCTTATCGAGGGGAGAAGAGGGGCGCAAGGTTTCGGAGATGGGTCCGCTGCTGGCCGAGGAGTGGGGCGCGGCGCTGTCGAACATCTCCAGCGGATTCGATCTACGAATCGCGCAAGATCTTCTGACGCCTCCGGCGAGTCGGCAGGGCCTGCGGTTTGCGGCGATCGGCGGATCCAAGCTGGGGAACTTCGACCTATTCTACGATGCTCATGCGCGGGAACAGATCGTGGTGGGCCAACTTGCCGAGAAACAGGGCGCGGCGAAGTACAACATTTGGACGAGTTTCCCGGCGCGGAATTCGCGCAACGGAGCGACGGCGGCTCCGGAATCGCCGCTGGCTCCTCAGCGATTCAGGATCGACGCGGTATTGGACGCGAACCTCGGTCTGAACGCGAAGGTTCGCTTATCCGCCAAGGTGGGAGCGAATCCGGTGCGGGCTCTGCCGTTCGAGGTTTCGCGAGCGATCCGCGTCACGGCCGCTCGCGTGGACGGTGTGGCGGCGGAGATCGTATCGCGGGAATCCGAACGCGCGACGGCGCTTCATGCGGGCGACAACGCGGATTTTTTGGTCATCTCTCCCGTAGAGCTCGCCGCGGGGAGCTCTCACGAAATCGAGTTTGAAGAAGAGGGCGTGGTGATATCGTCGGCCGGCAACGATGTTTACTTCGTGGGGGCGAGAGGCAACTGGTATCCGCGCAGTGGCTGGGGCTTCGCGACTTACGACCTGACGTTCCGGTATCCGAAGCGTTTGACGCTGGTGACGCCGGGCGACATCGCGGAGGATCGAGTGGAAGGCGATTCACGCATCACTCGTCGCGTGGCTGCGACGCCGATTCGCCTGGCGGGATTCAACCTGGGCGATTACGAAAAGATCGCGGGGGGCACTCCGGGATTCCGCGTCGAGGTATACGGGAATCATCGGTTGGAGAGCGCGTTGCAGCCGAAGGTTCAGCCGGTTCCTCCGCCGCTTGCCGATCCCGTGCCCATCTCTGCTGGCCGCGGGGGAGGACGGGCTGGACGGGGGCAAATGATTCCGGCGATCGCTGCTCCAACCGTTGCGGCACCCGCTGTGCCGGATCCTGTGGCTCGGCTGCGAGCGGTCGCGACGGATGTGGCGTCGGCGGTCCAGTTCTATACCGGGTTGTTCGGTCCGCCGGCGATGCCGAGTCTGACGGTGTCTCCCATTCCAGGTTCATTCGGACAAGGGTTCCCGGGGCTGGTGTATCTTTCGACGCTCGCGTATCTGGATCCGAGCGAGCGGCCTTCTAGCGTGCGCGGGCCGCAGGAACAGGTGTTCTTTTCGGATTTGATGCAGGCTCATGAGGTCGCGCACCAGTGGTGGGGCAACCTGGTGATCCCGGCGGGTTATCAGGACGAGTGGCTTTCGGAGGCGCTGGCGAGTTACTCGGCTCTGTTGTACTTGGAAAAGAAGAAGGGCGCGAAGGCGATGGAGGATGTGCTCGCCGATTATCGCGACGCGCTGCTGCGGAAGAATGAAGATGGGATCACGGCGGAGTCTGTGGGTCCGATTACGCTGGGGTTTCGTCTGGAGTCGGGGTCGGAGGAAGCGTTTCGCGACATCACCTATTACAAGGGTGCGTGGGTGTTCCACATGTTGCGGCGGCGGATGGGGGACGAGCGGTTTTTGAAAATGCTCGGGGAACTGAGGAAACGCTACGATTCGGCACCTGTCTCGACCGCGGAGTTGCGCGCGTTGGTGAAGCAGTTTCTGCCTCCCGGCGTGACGGCGGCGACGATCGATTCGTTCTTCGATACGTGGGTTTACTCGACGGGGATTCCGGAACTGAAGGTGAACTATACGGTGAAGGGAATCGCGCCGGCGGTTCGTATTTCAGGGACCGTGGAGCAGAGCGGAGTGCCTGACGATTTCTCGATCGAGGCTCCCGTGGAGATCCAGTTCGCGAAGGGTTCGCAGATTGTTTGGGTGGAAACGACGAATTCGGGAGCGGTGTTTAACGCGACGTTGAAGCAGGCTCCGGTGAAGGTGTCGATTCCGGCGGGGACGGGGGTTTTGGCGGCTCGGAAGTAGGTTAGAGGGTCTCGCGCCATTGTTGAGGCCTTCGACGATCATGCGTTCTAGCCAGGGGGCGAAGCGGGATTGGGCGGTGGCTAAGTCTTCTTCGTAGTTGATTTGGAAGGTGCCGCCTGGGAGGATCTGGGCTTCCTTCCCCTGTGGTTGAAGGTATGCAACCACCTCTACAAGGCCGCGGAATTTGGGGCCGATGCCATGAAAGGAGAGGACAAGCTCCTGAGAGTCGTTTTCGGTCTTCAAAGACAGATGGAGCAGATTGTCATGCCCGTAAAGATCAGGGGAGTGACCGACGCCTCGAATGGCGGCTTCGCGCGCGGTATCGCCGGAACTTGACCCCTTGAAATACGTAGAGAAGGCGAATCCGGAACTGACGGTCCCAATTTCCCTTTTTAGCTCCTTTACGATCTGCCCAAATCGGTCACCCGCTAAGTTGGCTAGGTGGTTCGCGGCCTGATTTGCAGCCTGCCAATCCCGCGGGGCCAATTTGCCGCGGTGGATCAATCGCTCTCGAGCCGCTTGAATCGCGTCGTGTGCAGTTTCGATCGGTTTGACTTCATACGCAGCTTCGCTTGCTTGGATCAACGCTGCACGTTGCGCTTCGATGAAGAGTGAAACCAGGGGCCGCAAGTCGCGATGGTCTGCTTTCTCCAAAGCCTCCACATAACGGGGCCAATCCTCACGCTTGACGATCAAGGGGAACCAGCCGGCTTTGATGAACACGAGGCTGGAAATCGCCCGAGCGACCCGGCCGTTGCCGTCTGCAAACTTGTGGATTTGGGCGAATCGATGATGCAGCCACGCTGCTTCGACTTCAACTGGTACGCTGCGAGTCGCGTGCTCCTTATAAAGCGACACTAAGCGGTCCATTTCAGAGGCTACGTGATCCGGAGGACAGTATTCGTGTACTGCCCCATCGGGCCGAGTCGGACTATTGGCATCGGTCTTGTATTGGCCCGTCTCCAGGCGCTTCTCAAAAGCGTGGCCGAACTGATCGATCACGGCGTACGTATCTTGATTTCGAAGGAGAGCCGCATGAAGTTCCTTGACGTAGCCGGTGGAGAACTCGCGCTGGCCGCCGACGAAATCGAACATCCCCTCGAGCGCATCGTAATGATCCTGAATCACTCGCGCGACGATCTCGGGACTCCGGTTCGCGGGATGGTGCGGGATGTATGCTGCGTCAATGCCTTTCTCGATGAGCGTTCGAGTGACGCCGCGATCGAGAGTGTAGACGTTTTCGATGATGCCTGTTTCGATGGACCACTCGCGGCGGAGGCGCTTTTCGAACTCCTCCAGATCACCGGTTTCTTGCAGCGCGGCCTTGTGTGTTTTCCAAACTCGGGCGAGGGAGTCGAGTTCTCCGTCGGTCAGGGACTTGGGGTTTCCTTCCAGATCCGTGATGGGGTGCCACTTATAGGGACCGGGCATTCGCTTCATGCCAACGCAGAGGCTGTCACACAAACCTTACATGGCCGATGCGACAATACATGTAGATGTTGATTTATGGCTATCAGTACGCCGGGGCGTTGGTCGCCGGCGGGGCGGTCCTTACGTGGCTGGCAGGGTGGCCGTATGGCGTGCCGTTCTACATTTTGGCCCTGTTTTGTTTGAACTTCTTTCGCGATCCGGATCGTGAGGTTCCCGCGGGTCCCGTGGCGGTGTCGCCTGCGGATGGGAAGGTCACTTTAGTGAAGGAAGGTCCGGGTGGATCGCATCGGCTCAGCATCTTCTTGAACGTTTTTGACGTGCACGTGAATCGCACGCCGATTCCGGGCAAGCTCACTTGTATCAACTATAAGAAGGGCGAGTTTCTGGCGGCGAATCGCGCGTCTTCGAGTGAGCAGAACGAACAGAACGTCATGACGGTCGAAGGTACGGTGGGCGGTCGGCGGACGCAGATCACTTTCAGCCAGATCGCGGGATTGATCGCGCGGCGGATCATTTGCTACAAGAAGACCGGCGACGTCGTGGGCCCGGCGGAGCGCGTGGGGTTGATCAAATTCGGCTCGCGCGTGGATGTGTTTCTAGGGCCCGAGTGGGAAGTCGCGGTGCGGCCGGGCGAGAGGGTTTCGGCTGGGTCCAGCGTGATTGCGCGAATGGTGGGGGAACAGGAGCAGTCGGCATGAATATGAGTTTGCGCGAGCGGCTGATCGATCCGCGCTCGCCGGATCGTCGTCCCCGGCGCGCGGCGTATGCATTGCCGACGATGTTTACGGCGGGCAATGTGTTTCTGGGATTCTACGCGATGATCGAAGTGTTCCAAGGCGCGATGGATTTCCAAAGCAACGCGGTTAATGCGCATTTGCATTTTCAGACCGCGGCGCTGGCGATCGGGTGGGCGGTGTTTCTGGACGGCTTGGATGGCCGCATCGCGCGCATGACGAATACGGTGAGCGAGTTCGGTCGTGAGATGGATTCGCTGGCGGATGTGATCACGTTCGGAATTGCGCCCGCCGTGCTGGCATTCGCTTGGGGGATCCAGTTTATCCAGCCTCCGACGGACTTGATCACGCTGGATCAGCTTCGCCGCGCGGGATATTTTTTCTCGTTCCTGTTTCTGCTGTGCGGGGCGTCGCGGCTGGCGCGGTTCAATATTCAAAAGAATCCGATTCCCAAGAATCCGGGGCGGCCGGATCGTAAGTATTTCGTCGGGCTTCCAATTCCTGCGGCGGCGGCGACGGTAGCTGCGATCGTTTATGCGGCTGGTAGTTCGCCGCTGCGGTGGTGGGGATTTTCGGCGGCGTGGTTGGGATTGCTCGGGGTGCTGGCGCTGTTGATGGTGAGCACGTGGCGGTATCCAAGTTTTAAGGATTTGAATTTGCTCCAGCCACGATCGTTCATCTCGGTGGTGATCGTGGGGAGCGCAATTTACTTGATCTGGAATTTTTCGCAGGCGGCGCTGCTGGCGATCACGGCGAGCTATGTGCTGACGGGAATCGTGCTGCGCATCGGTGGGATTGTGCGCCGTCGCATGCGGCCTTCGCCTCCGCAGCCGGCGCCTCCGCAACCGGAGCATCAAATTGGGTAGCCCGGTTCCGCCACCTCTGGTGGCACTGGTCGGCGGCGAGACTCTGCTGGCTCGCGAGATTCGCGAATTGTTGCGGGAAGCCACGCCTGCGCCCCATGTGGAGTTGATCTCGGCTGCGGTGGAAGGCTCGGCTGTGCTGGCGGCGGAAGATGAAGAGCCGGTTGTAATGACTCCGTTGAGCAAGGAAAGCCTTGCCGGCTCGAAGGTCGCGTTTCTGGCAGGGTCGCCTGCGGCGAGTCGTCGGACGTTGAAGTTGAATCCGGCGGGTGGGCCGGTGCTGATCGATTTGACGGGCGCGTTGGAAGAGCAGCCTCATGCACGGTTGAGGGCTCCTTCGGCGGAGCCGGCTGATGTGGCGAAGATTCCGGCAGTGATTCAGGTGATCGCGCATCCGGCGGCGATCGCGGTGGCGGCGCTTCTGACCCGCGTGTCGCAGGCGGCTCCGCTGCGTCGAGCCGTCGTGCATGTGTTCGAGCCCGCGAGCGAGCATGGTCAGAAGGGTCTGGACGAACTGCGGCAACAGACGGTGGCCGTGCTGAGTTTTCAGAAGCTGAAGACGGATGTGTTCGATGCGCAGGCGGGGTTCAATCTACTGGCTCGGTATGGCGAGGAAGCGCTCGAACCGCTGGAGTTGATCGAGCAGCGCGTAGAGCGGCATCTGGCATCGCTGCTGGCCGCTTGGCCGGGTGTGCCCATGCCCTCGGTCAGATTGATTCAAGCTCCGGTGTTCCACGGGCATAGCATTTCCGCGTGGGTGGAGTTCGCGGAGAACCCTGGCGTCGAAGAGATTCAACGCGTGCTCACGGAGAGTGGTGTGGATGTTCGCGCGGAGGAGCCGCCGTCGAACGTCGGTGTCGCGGGGCAGAGCGGGATCAGCGCGGGCGCGATCTCGGTGGATTCGAATAACGCGCGGGCGTGCTGGTTTTGGATCGTCGCGGATAACCTGAGGCTCGCGGCGGAGAATGCGATTGCGGTGAGCCAGGAAGTTTTATGAGGAGCGCCGCGGTAATCGTTTGCGCCTTGTTCGCGGCGTCCTGCGGATATCATGTCGCGGGGCATTCTGATCTGTTGCCGAAGACCATCAAGACGATTGCGGTGCCGGCGTTCGGCAACGCTTCCACGACTCTGTACAAGGTTACGGATCGATTGCCGGAAGCGATTTCGAGGGAGTTTATCTCGCGCACCAGTTATAAGGTGGTGTCCGATCCGAATCGCGCGGATGCTGTCTTGAAGGGCGCGGTGATCAGTTATGTGTCATTTCCGATTGTGTTCGACACGGCGACGGGGCGCGCGGCCAGTGTCGAGTTGCACGTGACCATGCAGGTGAGCCTGGTGGAGCGCGCCACGGGCAAGGTGCTGTTCAACCGTCCCAGCATGGAGGCGCGTGAACGCTTCCAGATTGCGAGCGAAGCCTCCCAGTATTTTGAAGAGAGCGAGACCGCGCTCAATCGCGTGAGCAAGGCTGCGGCCGCGCAAGTGGTCTCCGATATTTTGAATAATTTCTAGCGCGCATGAGTCCAGAACAATTTCTCGATCGTTTGGCGAAGAAGGGTCCGGAGAGCGTGTATCTGTTTCTCGGTCCCGAGGGTTACAATCGCGAGCGGTGCAGGCGAGCGCTGCTGGATGCGGTGCTGCCCGCGGAAGAAGATCGTCAGGACGGATATGCGAATCATGAGCTGGATCAGATTTCGCTTGCGGCGGCGCTGGACGATGCTCGGGCGATGTCGCTGTTCGCGTCGCGAAGGGTGATCTGGTTGAGCCGCGCAGAGCTAGCATTGCCGCGAGGACGGTCCGTGGAATCCGACGACGAGGGCGGTGGTCCCGCGGGCGTGGGGTTGCTTGGCGCGTATCTTCGGCAGCCGACGCCAGGCACGGTGGTGGTGATCGATTGCTCGCGGTTTGAGTTTGAGGGCGAGGATAAGGCCAGGCTCGAGCGGGTTCAGAAGTTCTACTCGGCGGTGACCGCGCAGGTGGAATTTCGGCCATTCGCTCCGGAAGCGGCTCGGGCGCTGGCCCAGAGCTTGGCAAAATCGTTGAAGTTGCAGTTGGGGCTGGCGGAGTTGGCGCTGCTGCTCGAAGCGACCGGCGGTGATGCTTCGCGGATCGTAATGGAAATCGAGAAGCTGAAGCTGTTTGTAGGGGATCGCAACGGATACTATGCAACGCCGGCATCCGCTGCGAAATCCGGTGGAACCAGTTTCAAGTAGATGCTCCGAATCTTGTCCTCATGCGTGGCGATAGCGGCCTTGGCAGCCGCGCAAGCTCCGCCGCCAGCGGGTGAAATCCCGGTGTTCCACGCGGGCAAACAGCTGGTGAACCTTTACGCCAGTGTCCTCGATAGTAAAGGCAAGCTGCTTAGCGATCTGCCCAAATCCGCCTTCAAAGTCTACGAAGATGGGGTGGAGCAGACCA
>Ga0206927_1125_pt2 | contig 13107 bp, 12 predicted proteins | sample Alteio_BWOrgHeat_60_FD_153249 | JGI IMG/M metagenome (GOLD analysis project Ga0206927, IMG submission 153249) | Enriched cells from forest soil in Barre Woods Harvard Forest LTER site, Petersham, Massachusetts, United States -... | ecosystem: Environmental > Terrestrial > Soil > Temperate forest >... | reverse complement strand
ACAAAACCTTGATCCCACGCCGCGGCAAACAGAGAACCATCATCGCGGTAGGTCATGCAATGCTGATAGCAATTTACCACATGTTGAAAGATAACGCGCCCTATAAGGATTTGGGCGTTGGCCACTACAGTGAAGCAAAAAAGATCAAAGCACAACGGTACTTGGTCAAACGGCTGGAACAAATGGGCTTCAAAGTGCAGCTAACGCCCCTGGAGGCCGCGTAGTATTTTCAGAACAGAGCACGTCAAAAAGGCTCAAGAATTATTCAACGCATTTCGGATTCAGGACACTAGATTAAACACGCACCAGTCTGCTCCGCCGGCGCTTGTTCGTGCCTGCTTAACACCTGGGTCAATAACCGCTTCAACTTCTGATCCGTAGCTTCAGCCAGGAACGCGCGAACCGGCTCGACCGCTCGACGATCTGGTTTCTGCATGCCCAGCGAACCCGCCGCTCGGCGCCGCACTTTCAGGCTGCGATCATTGGAGATCGCGTCGAGCAGAATGGGAACCAGATCGAGTCCCAGCGGTTCCTTCTTGCAGGTCTGACAGGCGATCGAATGAAAAGCCCGACGCCGTACATCCTGCTTGCCGTCCTTCAATGCCATGAGCAGCGCATCGACGCAGGTCTTATCAGCGAAGTGGTCCAGAAACTCCGTGCAGACCATCCGCAGGCGCCAATTGCTATCGCGCATGCCTTCCTTCACCGCATTCAAGCCTTCGCCGCCGGCCGCAACAATTGCCTCCGACGCCGCTTGGGACGTCTGGAAACTCAACAGCTTCTCAACCTCCACCCGAAGTGGATGCATGACACAAATCTCCTTCCGTCGATAGGTGCAGTTAGTTGTTTGCGATCCGCTTGCCGCTGCGAAATTCGGAATGTTGCGGGTCCCCCGCCGACGCGTGCGCCGCGTCGGCGGGGGATCGTTAGCCCTATATACGCAGCGGCACACACTACGTATTTTTCGAGTCCAACGACGGCTACCCAACTCATTTTCTTCGGTTCAAGCGTCTACATGACTACAGTCGCACACGCGCCTCCGTGGTTCGCGCCATGCTTCGAATTTGTGCGAGAGGGTCGCTCCGAGCCGCGCCCGCGCTGAATGCAGCCGCCGTTTGATCGTGCCGGGTGGCGATCCGATGAGCGCACTGATTTGCTGCGTCGACAGGCCCTCAAGATAATACAGCCTGGTCGTCGAGCGCAGTGGCTCAGTCAGCCGCTCGATTGAGTTCAGCAGTTCCGTCTGGAGCTCCGCGCGCTCGTGAGGAGACGGATCGGTTGGATCTGGCAGTACGTCACTCATTTCGGCCGTCTCCCGTCGCTTCCGCCTCAGCCGCGTCGCGCTCTGGCAGCGCACCAGCGAACAGAGCCACGCATTGAACGCCGCCGGATTGCGCAGCCGCGGCAGATTGCGGAGCATCTCCAGAAACACCTGCTGCGCCGCGTCCTCCGCATCCTGATAGTGCCGCAAGCGCCGAAACAACAGCCGCAGCACCGCACAGTGATAGCGAGCAACGAGCGTTTCGAACGCCGCTACGTCACCGGCCTGCGCGCGTTCAACGGTGGACAACAATTCGGGATCGAGCGTCGGAAATGACAACATCCTGCCTCCGGTGCATGACGACCGTGAACCAGAGCAGAGAGTTCTTGTTGCGCTTTTTTAGTGGGTCTTGCGGACCCCCGGAATGCGCAGGTAGAAATCCCGAGTTTCCGCGCGAACGGCACGGAAAGGGTTCGTCCGAAGACGAATCCAAAACTCTGGTTTTCTACCCGTCACATTCCCTGAGGACGTGGCGGGTACTAACCGCGTTCAACTAACCCCGCGGACGACCGGTTGTCAACAAATTACAAACGGGTGTTTGTCATTAATAAGGGCGCGCACCCTGCCTCGGATGCGCCCCCTCTCCCGGCCGCTAATGTTCGATCCGCTGCCGAGCTTGCACCGCTGGCTTCATGGCGGTATCGACCTTCGAGAATTGGCGGCGCAGCAACAGCTATTTATTTTATCGGTTTCAAATCTTTTCTCTTGACTATTCACATGCAATGTTGTTGGTTGTACACAGGAGTGTTCTTTGAAAACTGAAGAGCGTTGCGCGACGTATGCGCCAGATCGCGCGTTTCGCTGTGTGCGAAAGCGGAAAGAATCGGAAATTGCGCGCGGAACTGTTCCGAGAGAAATACCCGCTCATGATCGGCGCCGCAGAATTTCAAATTTCACCCAACAAGCCTCAGCCTTTAAAGGACTTGTGATGAACTTGAGGACGCAAGACACCCCCCTTTTTTATTCACATTTTCGAACATTCAGGCGACGCCATGGCTAATTCAAAATTCAAAATTCGCCCCCAAAGCGGCATCGCAAACACGTCAATTCGCGTTCGCGCGATCCCGATTCATATGGTGATCCCAGCCCCGCAGGACCAGGTTGGTGTCCGGATGCCCGGCGCCGGCCATCTGGTCGCTTCCACTGCGCAATTGGACCAGCACCGACTTGCGGGCACGATCACCGCGGTTGGGCAGGGAGCCATGGACGGTCAGGTAGCTGAAAAATGCGACGTCGCCAGGTTTGGTCTCGACGGGAACGGAATCGTCGAAGGGGAACCGCGCGGAAAACGATGCGCTGCGGCCCATGCTTTCCTGGGGATCAACCGGCCCGAGTTTGTGACTGCCCGGCCACACACGCAGACAGCCGTTGCCTTCGTCGGAGTCGCTCAGATAGACCGTCGCCGCCAGCATTGAGTGGACGGTTGTGCGGAAGTAGCCGAAATCCTGGTGCGGCGGAAAGGCTGCGCCGCGTCCGGCTGGCTTCAGGAACAGCTTGGTGTGATGCATAACAATGTCCGGACCGATCAGCGCTTCGACGACGTCGAGATAGCGCTCGTCGTACAGCCAGCGACCCCACGCCGCCGAATACTTCTGCACCTGATGGGTGTGAATGATGACCGAGGTGCGATCGTTGTCGATCGCCGTCGTGGTCTCCTGGTCCCAGCGCGCGTTGGCGTTGAGGCCATTGGCTTGAATCTGAGACACGATCCGGTCGAAATCGCGATCCAGGTTTCCCAGGGTCGCAGGATCGACCAGGCCGCGGCCGATGTAGTAGCCGTGCTCTTGGTAAAAACTTGCCACAGCAGGAAGGTCGGTGGCAGGCGGACAGTTGAGTAGCTGAGCGGGCATGGCTGGCTCCTTAGAGGTATTGAAATATAGCCCACGCGTTACTCCGGCCGCAATTGGAAAGATCCGATCACTTGTGGTATAAGTTCATCACTTTATGAATTCTCCTACCGAGATGACCTGGTGGCTTTCCGTCTTGCCCGATGTGTTTCGGGCCGGACGTTATCCATTGGATGATCGAAACTTTTCCTATCTCTACTGCGGGCCGACGCACGCCCTGCATCTCTACGATTACCACGGCGTCATTCGCATCGGCGATTGCGAATACGGCTTGCGTCCAGGAGACCTCACCCTGTCGCCTGCTCAAGGTGAGACCCGTTACAACTTGCCCGCGCCCGGACACCACTGGTGTATCCACTTCCATCCCGTGCAGGGCCGCGGCGAACGCTGCGCCATTCCGGTCCATATGTCGCTTGGACCGATCAAGCTGCGCGTCGTCGATGCGATCAACCGCATCAGCGGGTTGCTGGCCGCGCCCGGCGACGGACGCTTGCTTCGCGCCGCGGCGTCAGGCGCGTTGCAGGAGTTGCTGTTGACCCTTGCCGCTCACGCCGCCGCTGTCCCGCAGCGCGAACGCAGTGGCAGAACCCACGACGCGGTAATACGCGCCGCCGCGTACCTCGATGCCCATTTTGACGAGGAACTTTCCGTGCCGCTGCTGGCGCGCAAAGTCGGGCTGTCTCAGAACTGGTTTGCCAAGGCCTTCGGCGCGGAGCACGGCCAGACGGTGCAGCGCTACTTGCTGGCCCGGCGCATTGAGCACGCCCAGAGTTTGCTGGTCACGACCGATCTGCCCATCTCGCGCATAGCAAAACGCCTGGGATTTGGAGACAGCCAGCATTTCAACAAGCAATTCCGTCGATTCGCCGGCTGCAATCCGACCGCGTACCGGCTGCGCGGCGGTCGGAAGTTATAGCGTCGGCAATTCAATCGCTGTTGAGACCAGGCCGTTCAAAAACTCGCCCGCGTCGTCTTCTCCCGATACTGCTTAGGCGAAACGCCGTAGCACTTCTTAAACGTCCTGCTGAAATACAGCGGATCGTGTTGTCCGATCCGCGCGGCAATGGCTCCGATTGAAAGCTCCGTGCTGAGCAGCAGTTCTTGCGCATTCCGCATGCGCGTGCGAACCACGTATTGCTGCGGCGAGGCGCCGACGCCCTCTCGAAAGATCTTGTGAAAACGCGGGATCGATACGTGCGCGATCCTCGCGAGATCGCCGACCTGAATTTCGTCCGCAAGGTTTTTCCGAATATGGGTCAGAACTGGAACGAGCCGGTCGGCGTGTGGAAAAAACGGGCTGGATGTGCGCGGTTTCGAGAGCGACGCAATCACCGACAACAAATTGAATCCCAGGGCTTTCTTTCTGGCCACCAAAGCAATCGAAGAGGATGAATTGTTCTTGATCAGCGCGAGTTCGGTATTGATTTCGCCGATTTTTTCGGCCGCGTCGTCTGCGATGAGCAGTGGCGGATCCATCAATTGAGAGAGCTCGATTCCGCCCAGCACTGAAAACGTAACGCTGGACCAGCGACTGATCCCGCGCGGCGCGATCAGCGTGCAACAATGACGAACTCCCGGAGGCACACACATTGCCCCGCCGCTGCCCCGCATGCAATCCATGCCCTCGACCTCCAACATGCCCTCCACATCGCCTTTCGCCGTGACCCAGTATGGAAGCGTACGCCAGCCCGTGGTGTGCGGTTGCGCCACTTCTGTGACGTCGCCGTCGTGGTAGATGAATTCGAGGCTTTGGTCGAGAAACTCAAACATACGCAGGTCCGTTCATGTGCGCAACGCTACCGGCTTTCACCGGTGAGGCAACGGCGCGAAATAGAAGCGGCTCGCCGTGGTCGGCGAGCCGGAAGATTGAATTTGCTGGACGATCTATCGAGCTCGCGCCAATCAATGAACGCTCGCCGTCTGTTTTTCGCTCATCACTTCCTTTCCGATTTCCAGGGTCATCGCAAAGTGACGCATGCGTTCGGGCGGCATGGCGTCCACCTTCTTCTTGTCGAATTCCCACTTGACGTCGTGCGTGTCGCGATAGAAGCGGAACAGGTTGCGCATCGCTTCTTTTTGCGCTTCGTTGTGGATGGATTCCATGACATTCAAATTCATCAACCGGCGGCGCTTCCCGCCTCCGAACGAGGCATGCTTCAGGCGGTGATCGAACATCACCACGTCGCCCGGCTGGCATTCCAGAGCCACGGCAGGAACCTGCGACCCGTCGATACCGAGGTTGTGTTTCATGTCGTTAAAATTCGTGCTGAGTTGCGCGCAATACCGATCGCCAAAAAGATGGCTGCCGGGAATCACGCGCAGGGCGCCGGTCTCGCGCGTCAGCGGGTCCAGGTAAAAAGCAACTTTGACGTTGCGCACCAGGCTCTCGTCCTCCCAGAGCGCGATGTCGGAGTGCCATTGCGTATCGCCGTCGTAGAGCGACCCGTCGCCGCCATTGAGGGTCCAAGTGTCGCCCAGCAGCAGGTTCAAGAGCGGTTCGATGCGGGGATCTTCGATCAACGTAGAAAGGCGTGGAGTTTCCAGCACGAACGTTGCGGGGAACGATGTTTGCCTTCCCTTTGCGCCATGAACGATGTCGGGCCGCGAACTCCAGACCGCTTCGTAGTCTTCGATGATCCAGCCGATGTCCGCTTTCATCAGCCCAGGAAGGTGCAGATAACCGAACGTTTCGAAGAAAGTTTTCTGCGCCGCCGTACAGAATGAATTTTCCATGCCAAGGTCCCTTGAGGGTAGTTTGATGTCCACGTGACCCCAGAACTAACCCCGCGAACGGCGTTGATGTCTATGGACAGGAATCGCATAGTATATGGACATTCCTATCCTTTGATAATTGCAGACGATTGCGCAGCGTGCAAAAATCACACGCGAGTGCCGGCAAAATAATATCGCCAATTTGATTCGGATTTCACGTTTTCGTATACAACGTTCAGGCGCTAAGACGGTAATGTGATGAATGCAATCTCAACTAACAATCCGGCGAGGTTGCTAAGAATCCGACACATCTGCAGCGTTACGCCCTGATCGCCAACTTCAAAATCTCCCGCAACTCCGCCACTGTAAAATCCCCGTCCGGCTTCCAACCGTCCTTATGATGTTGTCGCTCGCCGTTATCGACCCAGACGGTCGTCATGCCGTGCCTCTTTGCGCCGATCAGTTCCTGAGAATTTCCGTCGCCGACGTACAGGCAGCGGCGCGGGTCGACGTTCAAGCCATGCAACGCGTGCTCGTACATCCGCGCGTCCGGTTTCCGCACACCCAGATGCGCCGATGAGGCCCGGACTGTAAAAAACTCTCCGAGCGGCGTTTCGTCCAGGCATTCCGGAGTGTCCCACGCGCAGTCGGTGACGAGCGCCAATTGAATTCCGCGCACACGCAACGCCGCGAGACAGTCGACCGCATCGGATTTAGGTTGCAGCGCTTCCAGAAAAAACGTGCGTTTAATCTGAGCCGCTTCGGCGAGTGCCGCGTCGCTCGCCTGTGCGCCGAACACTGCCAGCGCGGCGCGCAGTTGATCTTCGGGCGAGCGCTGAGCGCCAATCATCCGGGCCTCAAACAAATGCTCCCACGCGTGCGAGAAATGTTCCTCATCAACGTCGAGCGCCGCCGCCATTTCGCCATAAGCCCGCCGCCACCGCTCGGGCGGAAGATTGTGGACCAAGGTTCCAAATAGATCGAAAAGAACGGCGTCCACGCAAGTAAACTCCAATTGTATTTAATTAGCCGTTTCACGCCCAGCTTCGGCGCACCCAACTGTTCGATGCAAAGGATTCCTAATTTGCAATTTCTTCCTTTGAACTCCAACATATGGCGAATTTACGGCTTCGTTGCCTGATTCTCCATCGCATTCAATGACTGCGTGGAAAAGGGCCCGGGCATCGGCTTAACTTCAGGAGCTATAGCGATGGGTGTCGAACTGTACGTCATTTTGCAGAAGACGATTCCGACTACCGGCGATTACGCGGAGACGAAGGCGCTGGTTTGGGCTCTGCCGAATCTCGACCTGATGGCTCAGAAATTGGGTGTAACGCCGATGTCGATGTACATGCCGGTCACAGCCAAAGACATTGAGTTCCTCCGTTCACGTGGAATTCCATGCAATGAGAAACCGAGAGGAGGTTGGCATGCGGCGTCAGAAGGATTGCGGACCGTACGCGCCATGATTAAGGAATTGAATCCGAAGAAAAAAGACATCGAACATCGGCATGTGCTGGACGGCCTTAAATACGTCGAACAACAGTTGACGATCGCAGATGAACACGGAGTCCAGTTTTATTTTCTTGCCCAATAGCTTTGAGGATCTGAGCAATGAAAACGATGCCGACTTGGCCCAATGACGCTGATGGAGATGTACTAAGAAGGCTTTGGAACGACAATGTTGACTTCAACGCGCAGCATGAAATTGATTTTCAGATCGACTTTGAGAAATTCCCGCCCAAGGTCGCTGCGTTGGAATTGTTGCGCACGCATTTCCCAAAGGTCAACGTCATACCTTCGAGTAGCGACGGACGTGGTTATGTGGAAATATCGAAGAACATGATCCTTGAATATAGTGCAATTGCTGCTACGCAAGAGTCGCTTACAGAAATGATGCGCCCGTTCGGTGGTAGGTGTGAGTGTTGGGGAATGTTCTCGAACTAGTTCAGCAAAAGACTGCCCATCCAAACTGAGCCCGGAGGGCTCGCAGAAATTAGCCGGGGGTCGAGCGCAGCGATACCCCCGGACAAGCACCCCCTCGCGGTCCGATCCTGGAAGGATCGCGGAATGCATGCCCGCGAAGTTCAATCGCCCGTGCACGCAAGGCATTGATGTGTTCCGAATGGTTGACGATATTCGCGAAAAACATTTCAAACTCATCTGCATTCGTTCTGCGATCCTCCAGGATCGAGGCGGGCGAGGGCGCGACCGGACCGGGGGTTATCGCTGCGCTCAACCCCCGGCTAATTTCTGTGAACCCTTCGGGTTCAATTTTTTAACGTCAAATCGAGGAAGACGAAGAATAGCAAATTTGACGGCCGAGTACGACGCTACTGCCTAATGCTTCAATATAGGCGCGGATGCGGCCGAGAAGTAATCGTATGGCACTGTCCACCACCTCCGGGCGTTCCCCGCCCTTTCCACCTTCCGATTTGCGAGTACATCGAGGATCGCCAAACCATACTGCTATATGATGTTCAGGAACGTTTGGATCACCTTCAATACCGACCACGACAGCAAGCAAGCCATCCAATCCAACGAGATCGCCACGCTTCCATTTACTCATATTTGTTCACGGGTTGGATTCCAAACCTACTCGTGGCACATTTCTTCTTCGAACAGAATCTGCGCGTCAATGAAAACCGACCAATACCATTGCCTCTGTTCCCTCACCGCTGCTTCTCTTCCAATTCCTGCCAGCGCGCGTACAGGCGTTCGACGCGGGCCTGGGCGTCGGCGAGGGCTTTGCAGTGGTCTTGCAGGCGTTTCGCGTCGTTCGAAATGGCCGGGTCGTCGAGCTCCTTCTGCAACTTCTCGACGGCGGTTTCATCTTTGAGGATCGCGGCTTCCATCAGATCCCATTCCTTCTGCTCCTTAAAGGAAAGGCGCTTTGAATTCTTCGGCGCATCCGACTTCTGGCCGTTGCCGGAATTGTTTCCCGAATCCTTTGCGGGACTGGGCGCCTTGGCGGCCGGGCGGTCTGCGCCGGAAGCCGACGCCTTGGGTTCGGGCTTCTGCGCGTTCTCCCACTGCGTGTAGTCGCCGTACAGGTGCGCGCCGCCGAGTCCGTCAAGTCCCAGCAGGTCGGTGGAAATCCGGCGCAGCATGTAGCGATCGTGCGTCACCAGCACCAGCGCGCCGGGGAAATCGAGCAGGCTGTCTTCGAGCACTTCCAGCGAGGGAATGTCGAGATCGTTGGTCGGTTCGTCGAGCAGCAGCAAGTCCGCGGGGCGCAGCATCAGCCGCGCGATCAGGATTCTCGCCTGTTCGCCGCCGGAGAGGGCTTTGACCTGCATGTCCAGTTGTTCGACTTTAAAGAGGAAGCGCTTGGCCCACGCGGTGACGTGCACGGGCTGGTCGCGGAAACTGACGGTGTCGCCAGTCGGCGCCAGCGCGCGGCGCAGCGTCTCTTCCTTGTCGAGCTGTTCGCGGTTCTGATCGAAGCAGACGACGCGGAGGCGGTCGGCGCGTTCGATGGTTCCCGCGTCGGGTTCGAGTTCTCCAGTCAAGAGACGCAGGAACGTCGTCTTGCCGCTGCCGTTTCTGCCGAGCAGCCCCAGTTTCATGCCAGGAGAAACAACGAGATTCAAGCCTTCGATCAGCATGCGGCCGCCCAGCGACTTGTCGACCTTTTTCATCACCACGAGTTTGTTGGCCTGGCGATCGGACGATGAAAACTGGATCGACACCTTGTTGGAGCTGAAACTGTTGCGCGACTTGGTCTCCGACAATTCTTCGATCAGCCGGCCGGCCTCGCCGATGCGCGCTTTCTGCTTGGTCGTGCGTCCGTGCGCGCCGCGGTTGAGCCACTCGATTTCGCGGCGGACTTTGCTTTCAAGCGAGCGTTGGGCCTGCTGCTGGCCGCACAGGAATTCCTCGCGCTTGAGCAGGAAATTGCTGTACTTGCCCGGCGCGCTGTAGAATCCTTCGGGGTAGCAGCGGTTGAGCTCAAAGACGCGCGTCGCCGCGTTCTCCAGGAAATAGCGGTCGTGGCTGATCAGCACGCAGGCGAACTGCGCGTTGGCCAGCAGCCGTTCGAACCATTCGATGCCTTCCAGGTCGAGATGATTGGTCGGTTCGTCTAGCAGCAGGAGATCGGGTTCGCGGATCAGTTCGCGCGCGATCGCCAGGCGTTTTCGCCAACCGCCAGACAGCGTCTCGACCGGATTGCTGCGCCACTGCGGCGTGAAGCCCATGCGGCCGATCATGGCGCTGACGCGGTTGGCGCGCTCGCGATCCTCGAGATGCAATTCTTCCAGCGCTTCCCATAGCACGGTCTCGGCGTTGGTCTCCGCCTCGAAGACGGGATCCTGCGGCGCGTAACACATGCGCACGCCGCGCCGGACGCTCAGCGTGCCAGCGTCGGAGGTTTCCAGTCCGGCCAGAATTTTAAGCAGCGTCGATTTGCCCGAACCGTTGGGGCCGATCACGCCGAGGCGCTCGCCCTCATCGACGCCGAACGTAAGATTCTCGAACAGCGGCCTTGTGCTGAACGACTTTTCCAGAGCCTGACAACCGATCAAAACGCCCATTTCATTTACCGTTCAGGTTAGTGTTCTTGTTGTGTGAAAGCTGGGCGTGCGGCCGTGAAAGACCCGGACATCCAACGTACAGAGCGCAAGTGTAGCAGACAGCAGGCAAAAACGCAGTCGCTTACTCTGGCTTCCACCCCGGCAGTTCGCAACGCAGCGCGCCGTCGTGGCGGTAACCCAGCGCGTATTCGGCCTGGATGATCTGCTGGATTTCCTTGGTTCCTTCGTAAATCACCGCGCCGCGGCTGTTTCGCCAGAAGCGTTCGGCGGGGAATTCGTTGCTGAAGCCGTAGGCGCCGTGAACTTCGATCGCGTGGTCGGCGGCGGTCTGCGCGTTGACGGTGTTGGTCCATTTCGCCAGCGCGACCTCGCGCGTGCAGCGCAGTCCGGCATTTTTCATCCAGCCGCAGCGGCGCACCAGCAGGTCGCCGATGTCGCGATTCTGGACCATGTTGGCGATCATCTGCTGCACGAGCTGATGCTTGCCGATCTCGCGCTTGAAGGTGGTGCGCTCGTGACAGTATTTCACGCTGGAATCCAACGCCGCGCGAATCAGCCCGATCGCTCCGGCCGCCACCGTGTAGCGACCGCTATCCAGCGCGGACATGGCGACTCGGAAACCTTCGTCCGGGCTGCCCAGCACGTTGCTCTCGGGAATTTCGACATCGGCGAACGCGACGCCGCCGGTAACGCCCGCGCGCACTCCGAGTTTTCCGTGAAGTTCATAAGGCTTCACGCCTTTCCACGCGCGCTCCACGATGAACGCGACGATTCCGGAATGATCGCGATTCTTCTGCTTCTCGCGATCGATGTATGCCATCACCAGGTACTGGTCGGCGACGGTGCTGAGGCTGATCCAGATCTTTTCGCCGTTGAGCACGTAACGGTCGCCTTTTCTCTCCGCAAACGCCTGCAGTCCGGCGACGTCGGTGCCGGCGGCCGGTTCGGTCAGGCAGAACGTCGCCAGCTTTTCACCGCGCGCCAGCGGCGCGAGGTATTTCTGCTTCTGTTCTTCCGTGCCCCACTGCAGCAGCGCACAGGAATGCAGTCCGTTGTGGACGGAGATGACGACGCGGGCGGAAGAGTCGATGTATTCGAATTCGTCGCTTAAAATCGCGAGCGTGTGCCAGTCCAGGCCGAGTCCGCCGTACTTCTTTGGAATGCTGCAGCCGAGGAAACCTTCTTCGCCCATCTTTCGATAGATCGCCGGATCGGCCTTGGCCTGGGCGTCGCGCTCCGACAGGCCCGGCGCGACGTAGCGCGCGGCAAAATCGCGGGCCGCTTCGCGGAAGCTCTCGTGGTCGGCGTTGTACGTCAGATCCATAATCTGTTAATCTCCAAACCTGTTGCGCTAAAGCGAAGGCGCATATTGAGAGTATCTGAAATGAACACACCCGGCGATTCAATTTCACGCGAAGCGCTAGAGCGCAACCTGCAGCACATCCGCGAACGCATCGCGCTGGCCGCGGCAAAGAGCGGACGAGCGCCTGACGCGGTCGCGCTGATCGCGGTCACGAAGTACGCCGGCATCAACGAGATCCGCACGCTGATGGAGCTGGGCGTGACGCAGATCGGCGAATCGCGCATCCAGGACGCCGAGCAGAAATTTCGCGAGCTGTACACCGCGCATCTCAACGATCCGCGCGCGCCCGATCCGTCGGCGGTCAACTGGCACCTGATCGGGCACCTGCAAACGAACAAGGCCGACAAGGCCGCGCGCATTTTTCACGTCATGCACTCGATCGATTCCGTACGCGTCGCCGAGACGCTCAATGCCGAGGTCAATCGCCTGTCGACCGGGCCGCGGCCGGCGCAGATGCGCGATCTGTTGCTGGAAGTCAACGTCGCGCGCGACGCCAAAAAGCACGGGCTGGCGCCGACAATCGAAGAAGTCACAGCGCTATTGAAACTCTGTTCCGAATTCGAGCGCCTGACGGTCGTCGGCCTGATGGCGATGGCGCCGCATTCCGACGAGCCTGAAACGGTCGCGCGGCCGGTCTTCAAACGACTGCGCGAATTGCTGGAAGAAGCAAACGCACGCAAAGCGTACCGCCAGCCGCTGAGCGAGCTATCGATGGGCATGACGCAGGATTTTTCTATTGCGATCGAAGAAGGCGCCACGATGGTGCGGGTGGGGTCGGCACTGTTCGGTCAGTAAATTTTGATAGGGCCAAAGGACCGGCGTCATACCAGCCCAGGGCCTCGCCCTGGGAAATGTCACCGCGAACACAATAAGGGCTGAAAGCCCGAACTATCGCATGCAATTCTCGGAATGCAGGGCATGTTGGATTGATCTCGCAATCGATAGTTCGGGCTTTCAGCCCTTAAGGAACGAGGGCCGATCCATACCGAGGGCGTTGCCCTCGGCTGGTATGGTGCGGGCCTTTGGCCCTTGTTTGAACACTGAAACTTTATTTCGCAAAATTCACGTCACACGTCCCCATCTCGCCCGTAACACTCATTGGAAGACAAATTGAGGACACGCCTTGGCCAGCAGTGCTATGATCTGGGGTATGCAGACGCCCAATCCGCTGAAGCCTGCTGCGGGTCAGCAGGTCTTGTCGTCGGCGGATTTCGAATCGATCCGGCCGTTGTTGCGGCGCTCGGCGGGCGCGATTTTGCGCAGGACGGATGACATTGAGGACGCGGTGCAGGAATCGCTGCTGCGTTTGTTCAAGCACGCGCAACGCGG
>Ga0206927_1173_pt1 | contig 13303 bp, 9 predicted proteins | sample Alteio_BWOrgHeat_60_FD_153249 | JGI IMG/M metagenome (GOLD analysis project Ga0206927, IMG submission 153249) | Enriched cells from forest soil in Barre Woods Harvard Forest LTER site, Petersham, Massachusetts, United States -... | ecosystem: Environmental > Terrestrial > Soil > Temperate forest > O... | reverse complement strand
TTAAAAGCGCGCTTGCCCAAGGCTCTGGCGCCAATAAGGGTGATGACTATAAAGAAATGCGCTACGAAGGCTACGGCCCAGGCGGCATTGCGATTATCGTTTCGTGCTTAAGCGACAATCCCAACCGCACCGCAAGCGACGTGCGCTCAACTTTCACCAAACACGGCGGCAATTTGGGCGAAACCAATTCAGTCGCTTTCAGTTTCGAAAAAGTTGGACTGGTTGAATATCCGTTGGAAAAAGCCACTGCCGATCAAGTATTAGAGGCCGCAATTGACGCTGGCGCTGATGATTGTGAATCTGACCAATCTATGCACCACATTTACTGCAAACCCGAACAGTTAAATTCTGTCCGCGATGCGCTCAACAAAAAATTCGGTGATGCTGAAACCGCCCGCTTTGCGTGGAAACCAATAAACACCGTGCCGGCTGATCTTGAAACTGCGCAAACCACAATCAAACTCATCGAAGCTTTGGAAGAATTTGACGATGTACAGTTTGTCGAAACCAATATCGATATCAGCGATGAAGTCGCAGCAAAACTTAGTTAAATGAGCATAATCCTCGGCATAGATCCCGCGCTCACCAAAACTGGCTGGGGAATTATTTCTTATGAAAAAGGCGTGCTCAAATTCATCGCCTGCGGCCATATTAAAACCAATGACAAAGAAGATTTGTGCAAACGTCTTGGCGTTTTATCCGAAGGACTTACCAAGGTAATAAAAGAATATGACCCAGACCTTGCCGCTATCGAAGAAACCTTCGTGAGTAAAGGCGCGCAATCCGCATTAAAACTCGGCCAAGCGCGTGGCGCGTTGATTTTAACTGTTGCGCAACATAAAATTCCGCTGGCCGAATATGCCGCAAATCTCGTTAAGAAAACCGTTACCGGCACCGGACATGCCGAAAAAAACCAGATCGGTGCGATGATAAAATACCTGCTTCCGCAAGCTACTCCTAAAACTGAAGATGAAGCCGATGCGCTCGCTGTTGCCATCACACATGCGCTGCATAGCAAATTATAATCCCCCTACATTCGCCATCCTCTCTCACTCATTATTGTCATCCTCGGACTTGATCCGAGGATCCAGGTTGTGTGAAGACCGCACTGGATCCCCGTGCAAAAGCACGAGGATGACAGCTTTTTTGATTAACTCAGATAACTAATTGAAACATCAAAAATAAATCTACACCCGTTAATTTGACAATAAGCATTGGCTGGCGGATAATTAGAGCTGTAACCGATCACTTGAGGGGATGGGTTATAGGGACCTCAAGACCTTACGTACCTCTAAACTGTCCATACCCTATAACAGTGGACTGTATGAAAGCATCGTCCTTAGCGGGTGAGTGTGTATAGCAATATATGCCTGTATTATCGCTAGGGTTACCATGATCGGGTGACTATATGACAGAGGGTGAAGTTTAGAGCACTATTGCACATTACTACCACTTGCAAGTGGACGGCCTAAGAAAGAAGGGAATAGTGATTAGAAACACTACCCGCTAACCGCTATAAGAACAGACTTCCGATTGCGCATGGCGGATCATTTCCGCGGCTTCCAGCGCACCATATGTAAAAATGCCGATGGCGCCCGCGCGTTTCATCGCGATTAAGCTTTCCATCATCGCCTGGTGGTAATCGATATAGCCTGCGTCTGCGGCTGCGCGAATCATTGAATATTCGCCGCTCACTTGATATGCAAAAACGTGGATTTTAAATTCATCGCGCACGCGCCGTATAATATCTAAATATGGCAGCCCCGGTTTTACCATCACCATATCAGCGCCTTCTTCAATATCCAGCGCCACCTCGCGAATCGCCTCATCCGAATTTCGCGGGTCCATTTGATAAGTCTGCTTATCCGTGCGCTTCGGCTTATTGCTAGCAAGTGCCGCACTCGAACCCACCGCCTCACGGAATGGCCCATAAAACGATGATGCATATTTCGCCGCATAAGAAAGAATCATCACATCGCAAAAACCCGCCTCGTCCAACGCCTCACGAATCGCGCCAACACGGCCATCCATCATGTCACTCGGCGCAATAATATCCGCTCCCGCAACCGCCAAAGCCTTGGCCTGCTTGCGCAAAATTTCTACGGTTTTATCATTAACAACTTTGTCGCCCTCGAGCAGCCCGTCATGCCCATGCGTGGTGTAAGGATCAAGTGCCACATCGGCAATAATCCCAATCGAATCCTTGCATGTCGCGCGCACTTCGCGAATCGTCCGGCAGATTAAATTTTCCGAGTTATAAGCTTCCTTGCCATCCAGACTTTTCAAATTCTCCGGCACTACCGGAAATAACGCAATTGCCGGAATGCCAAGCTCCGCAGCCTTTTTCGCAATTTCCACAATCGCTCTAACTGAATGCCGCGCAACTCCCGGCATTGATTTTATCAGCTCCGATTTCGCAGATTCATGCACAAAAAGTGGCAATATCAAATCCGCCGTAGTCAGCTCAGTTTCCGCCACCATGCGCCGCGTCCACGCCGCCTGCCGTTGGCGCCTCATCCGCGTTTGTGGGAATTTTCCGTAGGTCATAATTTTCGCAAATTCTCTAATACTTTTTTCGCGCTGCCGCTTTCAATTGAACGCCGCGCCAGTTCAACGCCCGCTTTCAAATCATCAACAACGCCCGCCACCAATAACGCAGCCGCCGAATTTAGTAAAACAATTTCTTGATAAGCCCCGGTTTCACCATCCAACAGGCGTATTATTGCTTGCGCATTATGCTTGGCATCTCCACCTTTAATTGCATCAAGCGGGTAGCGCTTCAAACCCGCATCCTCCGGCGTTACCGTGAAAATATCAATCGCCCCATTGGCCAATTCCGCCACTTGCGTTTCGCCGGAAATCGAAAGCTCATCCAACCCATCCGCGCCATTTACAATCCAAGCTTTCTCCGTGCCCAACTGTCGCAAAACCTCCGCAAACACCCGCAGATATTTCGCATCATAAACGCCAATCAACTGCCGTTTTGCATGTGCCGGATTGAGTAGGGGGCCGAGTAAATTGAATATAGTTTTGCTCTGTAACTTCGCACGAATTGGCGCAACTATTTTCATCGCTTCGTGATAATTCGGCGCATGAAAATAAGCCAACCGCGCCGCTTTCAACTGCCGCACCGGGTCAGCATCAATCTTCATTCCCAACTCATTCAAAACATCCGAAGAACCGCTCTTTGAAGAAACCGCCTTATTCCCATGCTTGGCCACATCAACCCCAGCGCCCGCCAGCACAAACGCCACAGCCGTTGAAATATTCAGCGTATTCAACCCATCACCACCCGTGCCACAAACATCAACAACATTCTGAAATCCGGAATCCGACATCTGACATCTGGCGCGAAACACTTTTACCGCACCTAAAATCTCATCCGCCGTTTCGCCCTTAGCTTTCAACGCCAACAAAAACTCGCCAATATCCGCCTCCGGCATTTTGCCCGACATAATCTGCGTGAAGATTTGTTCAGATTCGGTGATGGTTAAATTATTCATTTAATGAGGCCAATTGCAATAATTATGATCATGTAAAAACAAAGTGTAGATATCGCTATAAGGCTCAAAATACCACAAAACTTAAAATAATATTGAATGGCTTTTGGAGTATTATCTTTTTTCCATTCAGCTTGCTTTTCCTGGCGGAATTTTCGGGAAAGGTAATATTTCACAGCATATTTAGGCCCACCGTACATGTAGCCCCTAAATCAAATCTAAAAAATTCTTGAGCATCTCATGCCCAAACTCACTGGCGATAGATTCCGGGTGAAACTGCACGCCGAACACCGGCAGCGTTTTATGCTGCAAGCCCATAATTGTGCCATCCGCAGTTTCCGCAGTAATTTCCAACACATCCGGAAATGACGCCCGCTCAACGATCAGCGAATGATAGCGCGTCGCCGTAAACGGGCTTTTAATCCCCTTAAAAATCCCCTTGCCATTATGCGTAACTAGCGAAGTTTTCCCATGCATCGGCTCGTGCGCGCGAATAACTTTCCCACCATAAGCTTGGCCGATCGCCTGATGGCCCAAGCAAACACCGAGTAGGGGAGTTGACTTATTCTGCTTAATCACCTCCAAACAAACCCCAGCTCGATCTGGGTCGCATGGCCCCGGAGAAATAATCACCGCCTTATAAGCCAAAGCTTCCGCCGCACTCACCGCATCATTGCGCCTAACTTCCACAGTCGCACCCAAGTCACCCAAATAATGGACGAGGTTGTAGGTAAAAGAATCATAATTATCGATGAGGAGAATGGTCATAAATGATGCTTACACTATTGTTTTAACTCCGACAAGTGCAGCAATATCGCCAAAAGTTGATTTTTCTTAACCACTATGCTAAATTTGACAGATGATTTTAGCAAGTAGTTTGAAATTATCAATTTGCCAAAGCAGCAAATACGGAAATAGCCCTCCTGCCATGCTGGCAGAATTTTATCAAATAAGATCTGAAATTTTCGGTATTGGTTCATTTTTAAACGGGCCAGACAGTTATGATCTCTATCCTAGTACTAAAATATTTGTGTTTTATGATAATCAAAAAGTTGTTGGTGGTTTAAGAATTATAGAAGGTTCTGACGGTCCGTTGGCCATGGAAGATAAATTTGGTCGAACACAGCAACTAGTTCCTAATATTGATTTAAAGCAAACTTCTCACTGCGAAATCAGTGGTGTTTGCGCCATACAAGGCGGGCAAAGAGCCAGGGAATACCTTGGCACAACCATGCAGAAAATAGCTTTGGATTTCATAAGAGCTGAGAAAAAATCAGATTTGGTTTTCATCGGTTTAAGAACAACAAATATTGGGCCGGCACATCACGCTGTCGAACAGGCAAAATTTAAAGGCGTAGTTATTTCTGGCAAAGGTTCAAATATACATGATATTCAAAGAGTGCCTATGGTTGCCACCTGCAACAGCGAAATAAAGCTAGCGGAAATAGTCAATCCTGAAGATAAACCGCAAAGTATAAAAACTTATCATTTAAAACATTCTGGCGCAAAAATTACGCAACAACACTAAACCCAAATTTTATCTTCTTGCCCTCAAGATCATTCTCAACCACATGTTTGCCGCTGGCGCTTCCGAGTTTGATTGATTTTGCCAGCACTTGTTCAGCGATATAGTTGGTGAAATCTGCGATTTTCGTATCGGTTTCAATCACCAGATCAATCCGGTCCGCCACATTCAAATCCGCATCTTTACGCGCCTGTTGCACCATGCGAACTATATCGCGCGCCAAACCTTCATTCACCAATTCCGGAGTCAAATTCAAATCTAAAACCACCAGCGCATCTTGTGTTGAAAGTGCGGCGCGGTCATTGGTTTTGACCACGAGTTGCAGCTCGCACTCTTCCTTCGTCAGTTTTTCATCCGCAACCACAACAATGCCGCCCTCAAGCCACACCCACTCATTTTTCTTGGCAGCGGCGATGATCTGTTTCATTTTTTCTGGTAAACGCTTGCCCAAAACCGGGAAGTTGATTTTGAGTTTTGATTCGGCATAAACATCCACTTCGCTATCAAACTCAACCTGCTTAACATTCAGCTCATCCTTGATGATATCAGCATAATTGCTCAACCACTCCAAATTTCCAACAATAGTAATTTTCGCCAAAGGCTGGCGCACGCGGATATTGGCGGCACTCCGCACAGAAAGTGCGGCATTGCAAACATCGCGCACTTTATCCATTTCGTGAATTAGTTGTGTAGTTGCATTGTTGCGCTGTTGAATGGTTGGAAACTCCGCCAAATGCACGCTTTCCTCACCAGTCAGTGTTTTATAAACTTCCTCTGTTACCAGCGGCAGCAGCGGCGCAGCGGCGCGGCACATTGTTATTAAAATAGTATATAATGTATCATAAGCGGCTTGTTTATCCGCATCATGTTCGGTTTTCCAGAAGCGCTCTTTGCTGCGGCGAATATACCAGTTATTCAACACCTCAAAAAACTGCTCCACCGCCTGGTAAGCGCTCGGCGTATCGAACTCATCCATGCCTTTTTTGATCGCAGCCACGGCTTCATCGCATTTCGCCAAAATATATTTATCCATCAAATTGTTGGACGTCGTTTTATATTCTGCCTTCACGCCATCCGCATTCGCATAAAGCGTGAAGAAATTAAACGCATTCCAGATCGGCTTAATGTAAAGCCGCAGCACATCGCGGATGAACTTTCCTTCCTTATCAATATATAATTCCTGACCGCGCATAATCGGCGAAGAAAGCATCGCCCAACGCAGTGCGTCGCTGCCATATTCATTAAACAACTCAAGCGGATCAGGATAATTGTTCAAACGCTTGGAAAGTTTTTGCCCCTGTGCATCAAGCACAACACCGTGGCAGATACAATTCTTGAATGGAATTTCGTCAAACAGCGCAACTCCAAGCACAATCATGGTATAAAACCAGCCGCGCGTTTGTGCCGTATATTCAACGATGAAGTCAGCTGGCTCAGGTTTTTCGCCTTTAAAACCTTGGCTGGCAAACGGCATCGAGCCAGATTCAAACCAGCAATCCAACACATCTTCCACGCGCTTATATTCTTCGCCATCAATGGTGAAAACCACCTCATCAATAAACGGCCGGTGTAAATCCGTAACTCTTTTGCCCGATAATTTCTCTAACTCATCAATAGAGCCAACGCATTTTAACTTGCCAGATTTTGAACGCCAGATCGGAATCGGCGCGCCCCAGAAACGGTTGCGTGAAATGCTCCAGTCGCGCGCACCTTCCAGCCATTTGCCCATCAAGCCATCGCGTACATGTTCGGGAATCCAGTTGATTTTCTGGTTTAATTCCACCATGCGGTCTTTGAATTTCGTCACTTCCACATACCAGCTCGGCAGCGCCTTATAAATCAGCGGCTGGTCAGTCCGCCAGCAATGCGGATAGTTGTGAATATATTGCTCGGTTTTGATCCAACTGCCTTGTGTTTTTAATGCTTTAATAATTTCGTCATTAGCATCAAAAACATTCATGCCTTTATAATCAGGCACTTCGTCTGTGAATTTGCCAGCGCTATCAACTGGCACAACAATACCGATATTATTCTCCTGGCCGATTCTAAAATCATCCTCGCCAAAACCCGGTGCGATGTGGACAACACCAGTGCCCGAACCTTCCTCAATAAAATCACCAGAAATGATTTTGAATGCGTTTTCGATATAATCGAAATACGGAAATAAAGGTTCGTAAGTTGCTTCTAAAAGATGTTCGCCTAATATTGGGAAGATAGCTATTGCATCTCCCTTGCCTTTAGGTGTGGAGGAGGTTTGATAATAATGATAAACCGGCTCACCGCTCTTCAAATTATCAATATCTTTTTCGCTAAGCTTTTCTTCAAATATGTTGGTAAGCTCCTTATACCAGTTAAAATTCTTACTGAACCAATCTAAAGAAGCTATGAATTGCCCTTTAGGAGTATCAAGAATTACATAAGTAAGATCAGGCTTTACAGCTAAAGCTAAGTTACTTGGCAATGTCCAAGGAGTTGTTGTCCAGGCAAGTAAATAGGTTGGCTGGCTGGTTTTGCGTGTAAATTTTTCTCTAAGATATGCGGAATGGTTTTTGATTTTAAACGCCACCGTCACCGCCTTATCCGCCCGCTCGCGGTAACTATTATCCAACCGCGTTTCGAAATTGCTCAAAGGCGTTTCTGCCGCCCATGAATATGGCATCACGCGCATGGCTTCATAAACCAAACCCTTATCCCACAGCTGTTTAAACGCCCACATGACGCTTTCCATGAAGCTTTTATCCATGGTTTTGTAATCATGTTTAAAATCCACCCAGCGTGCCTGGCGGTTGACATATTTCTCCCATTCGCCGGAATATTTCATCACATCGGCGCGGCATTTATCATTAAAGCGCTCAATCCCATGCCGCATAATCGCCGCGCGGCCATTAATTCCCAGCTCTTTCTCAGCGCCCATTTCCGCCGGCAAACCGTGGCAATCCCAGCCAAAGCGGCGCTCAACTTTGCGGCCCAACATGGTTTGGTAACGCGCAAAAACATCTTTTACATAACCGGTCAGCAAATGCCCATAATGCGGCAAACCATTGGCAAACGGCGGGCCATCATAGAAAATGAAAGGTTTGGCCTTAGCGCGGTTATCAATAGATTTCTGGAAAGTTCCGTCTTTTTCCCAGAATTTCAGGGTTTCCCCCTCTAATTTCGGGAAGGACGGGTTCGGATTTACATCAGGGTAATATTTTTTCTTTTCCATAATTAACGTTTTGCGCTGTCTTGCTTGTGTAATTTAAAAAACTTGCGCATAAATAACATTATGCGAAAGACTTTACTAGTATTTTTGGCAAGCTCGGCGCTGTGGGTTCCAACTGCGCTGCATGCCAAGATAGATTCTGATCCGGTATTAGGAACCGATGCTGCCACAGCTCCGGTGCAGCTTGATACAAAGTCTGATGCAGATCAAACAGAAGCAACGCCAGCCCCGGCGCATCCGCCAAGGGCGGTAAGGCCGAAAATAACCCAGAAAACTGTAACGGCAGCGCCGGCTCCTGCACCAACTCCAGCTCCAGCTCCGGCGGCGGCACCTGCTGCTCCGCAAACTCCGCCGCTTCACACAACTGCTCCGGCAACGCAAGCGCCTGTGCCAATTGCCAAACCGGCAGTTCCCGCGCAACAAGTTGGGCTTTTTGCCAAAACTTCTTTTGCCAATGTTGGAGCGGCGCAACGCGTTGCAATTAGTTTTAGCCCGGGTGTAAAAATCCGCCGTGTGGCAGAAAAAGGCAATTTGACGGTAATTTTCTTCTGGCGAAATGTGAAATATGAAGCGCCGGAAGTTCCAAAAAATTTCGCCAAAAGTTTTGTCTCGATCAAAACCGGGATGACGCCAAGCAACGCTCGCGCAATTACAGTGCAGCATGTTGCTGGAGTTCCAGCAAAAGTTTCTTACGGCACTAATGAAGTTTATATTGATGTAGCAGCAGCAAAAACTGCCGAGAAAGCGCCAGAGAAACCAGCTGAAAAACCTGCTGAAAAAGCGCCGATAAAAGTTGAAACCAAACCAACTGCTGCCGCGCCAACTCCGGCTCAGGCGCAAGCTTTGCACACGGATGATAAAGCTAAACCGGGCCCTGCCAAGGTTGAATATTCAAAAGAAAATGATGTCGAAAAACTCAAATTCACTTTCAGCCGCCCGGTTGCTGCGGCAGTTTTTGAGCGTTTCGGTTATTACTGGCTGGTGTTTGATACTGATGACACAGCCGATCTTCCAGAATCGGCAAAGAAATCCCCAATCTTTGGCGGTGCCAAAAAAGTAACAGCTAACACAATTGAAATTGCCACTCCGCAAGGTTTTGGCCCGCCGGTAAAAACGCCGCTGATATTTAATCTGACTCTTAATAAAGCCGCTTCGGCAATTGCGGTTAAAAACGGCAATGAGTGGGAAATTGACTTTGACCCCAACATAAAATTCGTGCCGGAAAAACCGCTGTCACTTAATGAAATTGCCGATACTTACCAAATTCCAGCCACTGGCGTGAATGATAAAATCGTCATCAAGGATGAACTCACTAATGATTATCTGCAAGTGTTCCCGCTCACGGAGCTAGGCTCAATAAAAGATCAAATTAAGAAAAGTAATTTTGAGTTACCAAAAACTGTGCAGGGCGTGGTGATAAAACCAACGGGAGATTTGCTCACGCGTTATGATGAGCAAAATAAAATAAAAATTGTCCGCCCGGCCAATGCTCCGGTTGCTGCAATAAAACAAGCGCCGAAAGCTTCGTTGCCGATTTATGAATTCAAAAAATGGCCGCAATTAAATGCCGAAGATTTCAGCAAGGCAGACCAAAAAGCCCGCAAAGGTGACCGTTTGAATTATGGCAAGTTCCTCTTTAGCCAGGGTTTATATTCTGAGGCTGCGGTCAACTTGCAAGGGATCCAGGGTTTTGACGCCAGCTTCCTAACCGGTGCGAGTGACTTTATGGCAGGCCACTATGCTGATGCGAATAAAGTTTTTGATGGCTTAACTCTACCACAAGGCGTTGATGAAAATGAGCTGCTAATGTGGCGCGCGCCAAATAATTATGATTTGGCACAGGTGAACCCGAGTGCCGCCAAACCGGTTGATATTTCCAAGTTCATGTTACCGCGCAATACTGATAATTATCCTGATAATATCAAAAACCGCCTGCTTTTCCCGCTTACTCAGCAAATGATTGAAGGCGGCAAACTTGATGATGCACAAGCCTACATAACGCTACTTGCCAAAAGCGCAACTGATCCGGTAGCGGCAAGTTATTTGAAATTCCTCCAAGGTAAAATTTACGACCACCAAGGCAAGCAGGCGAGGGCGCATGAGTTGTGGCTGCAAGTGATTAAAGAAAACACTGATCGCGAATCCCGCGCCAAGGCTTCATATGAAATTGCCATGCAGGATTATTCACTCGGCAAAATCAAAATTGATGACGCCATCAAACGCCTAAACGACATTCGCATAATTTGGCGCGGCGATATGTTTGAATATACTCTACTCAATAAACTGGCAGATCTTTACGTGCAGAATAACCAGGAATATGAGTCACTTCGCGTTTACAAGGAAATGCTCTCAACCTTCCCGGATTATCCGAACAACTTACAAATCGCCACCAAAATGCGCGATATATATGAGAAAGCACTCGATAAAGCATTTGCCGATAAGGAAGATAGTTTCAAAGCAGTTTCAATTTATTATGAGTTTGAAGAATTAAAACCAGTTGGCCAAAAAGGTGACCAGATCACTTTGCAGCTGGCTGATAATTTGGCTAAATATGATCTGCTTGATGATTCTGCCAAAGTCTTGCAGAAATATTCGGCCTCACTAACTGATCCTGGCCAAAAAGCAGAAATCGGCACGCGGATTGCGATTTTAGATTTCCTCAATAATAAATCTAAAGATGCGCTTCAAGCTTTGAAAGATTCCGATGCGCCGAACTTGCCGGGCTATTTAATCCAGGAACGTAAAATTCTTGAAATCCGCTGCCTGATTGAACTTGGTGAGCTGGATAAAGCAATTTCGATGCTCTCAAGCGTGCCGGATGAACAGGCCAATCGCTTCCGCGCCGATATTTATTGGAAGCAGAAAAAATGGCAGCAAATGGTAGATATTTATGGGCTGATCGCACAGAGAAATGATGAAGATATTATGCGCATCGCAATTGCCGAAGTTTTGCTTGAAGATAAAAAATCACTCGCCGCGCTAAAAGTTCGTTATGACGATCAGATGAAGAAAGGCCGCTATGCGCAGAATTTTGAATTTGTGACAGATCCGGATAATGTTGATTATCGCAATTTGTCTGATTCATTAAAGCTTGATGAAACTGAAGATGTTATCAACAAATATCGCACGCGGTTAAAAGATAAAGGCTTGGAAGGCGTAACCGGAAAAACTTCGATGCCAGCCGGAATTCCAGAGCCGAAGCCAATTCCATCACCTGAGCAACCGGCAATAACTAAACCATCGCCAATTACTCCGGCACCTGCAACTGACGCCGCACCAAAAAATTAAATGAAATGTTCTAAATGTAACTTTGGGCTTCACAAGATTTTGTGCTTAGTTTATATTGCACGCTAATAAATTAGAATTTAGGCAAAAACGGAAATTTTATGAAAAACTCGAAGACGAAAATTGTCAGCATTCTCTGCGGTTTAACCATTCTTTCTGCCTGCGGAACTGATGATTGGAAAAGTGAAAAAGTTACGTCGCCACGTCATGCTCCTGCCGTAAATGCCGCGCCTACTGCACAAAATGATAGCAGCGGTTATGTGCCGATGCCACCAATGCCGGTTATGCCACCTGCGCCAATTCCGCAAACTCCACAAGGCAATGCGCCTGGAATGCTTTCATCATCTGGCCAAGTTTCTCCTCCGTTATATGCACCTGTGCCGCCAGCACCTCCTATGGCACCGCCAATGGCTCCTCAGATGCAGGCTAATGCCGCGCCAGCACAGCAACTTCCTTTGCCAAGTGATCGCCGCCCGCCGCAATTCAACCGCGAGGCTATGGGTACTTCTAACGAATCAATTTCTCCGGTTCCGCCGCCGCAAGTTTCGCAAGTTCGCTTGCCAGCAGCCGGTGCCGTTCCTGTAATTCCACCACCTCCAACTGATAGCCAAATTGCAGCAAGCACTTCGCAACCGATGCCTCCATCTTTACCGCAGCGCGCTCCTGGTTATCCGAATTTGACGGAAGTTCCGCCAAGTCCGAAAGCACCAATCCCAGCTGATAATGACGCTCGCGTTCAGCAAATGAAGCAAGATTTGTCAGACATACAGCAGCAAAAAGCTTTGCAACAAGGCCAACCTGCGCCGCAACCAATTATCGTTCGCTCAGTAGCAACTGGTGGCGGGCCAACTCCTAATATTCAGCAGCTGTCGAACACGCCGCAATCTAATAATAAAACAATTGCCAGCAGCCAAGCACCTTTACCTGGTGCTTATTCTCCGGTTCCGCCAGCTCCGCCATTATCGCCAGCACCTGCTTATGCGCTGCCGGCTCCAACTTATAACCCGCAAATGGCTGCAAACGCTGCGCCTGCACCAACACCTATTCCGTATACGCCACCAACCAGCACACCTAATCAAGGTTTAATGCCAAATGGCCCAACTGTTGTGGTTCACTCAAACCATGCATCAACTACGCCATATGCTCCGCCACCGCCACCTATGCCACAAGCTCCAGCAATGGCAACTTTACCACCGCCAAACCCAGGCGTTCGCAATATGGCTGCTTTGCCGCCAGCACCTCCGCCACCTCCGGCAGAAGTTCCGATGGCTTATCCGGCACCTCGTGTTGCTTCAAACTCATTGCCGCCACAACCTTTGCCGCCGGCAATGCATACGCAAACCGCAACAACATCTGTTAGCAGCTTGCATCCAATTCCGGTTCAACCAGTCGGTCCGGGCGTAAGCTATGCAGCGGCTGATTCCAGCCAAACTGGCGCTTACACTAACCCGAATAGCTTGCAGCCAATTGCCAGCAGCGGTAACAGCAATGGCTACAGATTATTGCCTGACTCACGTTATGCCAAATACCGGCAGGCGTCGAATAATAGCTTTTACAATAGCAACGACCAATAGCTCTTATTCACCTCTAAAACTGTAATTTATATGCCCGACAACCAAGATTTTTATCGCATCCAAAGGCTCCCGCCTTATGTTTTCGCTGAGGTCAACAAGCTGAAAGCGGAACTCCGCGCGCAGGGCAAAGACATTATCGATTTCGGCATGGGCAACCCAGATTCGCCAACGCCAAAACATATTGTTGATAAATTAGTTGAGTCAATAAACCACC
>Ga0206927_1161_pt3 | contig 13406 bp, 10 predicted proteins | sample Alteio_BWOrgHeat_60_FD_153249 | JGI IMG/M metagenome (GOLD analysis project Ga0206927, IMG submission 153249) | Enriched cells from forest soil in Barre Woods Harvard Forest LTER site, Petersham, Massachusetts, United States -... | ecosystem: Environmental > Terrestrial > Soil > Temperate forest >... | reverse complement strand
GCATATTCATCGAACGCATCCTTATCTTCATCGCTCAAATGCAAATCATCAATATCAATGCTTTGTGACTGATCTGGGTTTTTCTTCAAGCTGTCTTGCGATAAAAACCATAATACGTTTGAAGCGGTAATAAGCTGGGAATCATAAACATCGTTTATTTCCTCCTGCGTAGTGAAATAACCAATTACGCCGATCGCAATAATATATATCATCAGCGGGGTTGATATGCTTTTTAGCAATTTGCGGCGAAGTGAATATATTTTCATTTCACTACCATATAGCCCACGCCGCGCATGGTTTTAATGAAATCATTGCCGAATTTCTTGCGCAATTTGTAGATCAAAACTTCTACCGTATTGCTCTCAAATTCTTCTTCCAACCCATAAATCAATTCCTCGATTTCAGATTTGCTAACTGTCCGCCCGGCAGATTCCATCAGAAACGCCAGCAACTTATATTCCTTCGCCGGCAACATAATTGTCTTGCCAGTCCGCAATACAGTTTTCGTCACCGTATTAAGTTCCACCCCACCAAGTTTAATGACAGATTCCGCCTTACCCTTGCTCCGACGAATGAGCGCTCTTAAGCGCGCCAGCAACTCATCCAAATCAAACGGTTTGGTGATATAATCATCAGCGCCCAAATCCAAACCTTTGACGCGTGAGGAAATTCCATCCATCGCGGTTAATATCAAAACCGGCGTAACATCGGCCTTGCTGCGCAGAACTTTCAAAAACTCCAAACCGTTTTTCACCGGCAAATTTATATCCAGAATCACCGCCGCAAATTTTGAAGTTTCCGTTGCCAGTAATGCCGCCTCGCCATCCTTCATCCAATCTACCGAATAGCCCGAAACCTCCAGCGCCTTCTTCAAAGACGCACCCAGCATTTCATCATCTTCAGTAAGGAGAATTCTCATCCCGCTACAATATTACGCTTCCGCCGCCGAAGCAACCGCCACCTTCTCACGAAACTTATAGCCAATCCCAGCTTCATTAATAATATATCTCGGCTTTAGTGGATCATCCCCCAGTTTCTGCCGCAAATGCTGTGCATAAATCCGCAAATAATGGCTGTTCTCCGTCGAATGCTTACCCCACACATCCAGCAACAACTGCTTTTGCGTCACCACTTTCCCCGCATGTTTCACCAGCACCGCCAGCAGCTTATATTCAATCGGCGTCAGATGCGTTTCAACTCCTGCCACAAACACCTGCCGCTTTTCCAAATCCAGTTTCATCTCGCCAATTTCAATCACCGGGCTAGATTGCGTCTCACCACTTCGCGCCCGCCGCAGCGCCACTTTCAACCGTGCCAACAACTCGCCCGTACTAAACGGCTTGGTCAAATAATCATCCGCACCCAATTCCAGCGCCTTGATTTTATCCGCTTCCTGCCCGCGCGCGGAAAGTACGATTATTGGTATATTGCTCCACCCGCGAATATTCTGGATAATCTCAATTCCATCCATATCCGGCAGGCCCAAATCCATGATGATAACTTCTGGCGGGTGCAGAGTTGCCAGTTTCAAACCATCTTTTCCAGTTTCAGCAAATACCGGCTTAAAATCATTACCAGTCAAAACCACCTTCAGGAATTTCCTGATCTCTGGCTCATCTTCGATCACCAATATATTTGCGTCACTCATTCGAGGTCTTTTGCTATAACGTCAGATTTCACTGTTGGCAGCGTAAAGCTAAACCGTGCACCACCTTCCGGCCGGTTCTCCGCCCAAATCTTACCGTGGTGGGCCGCAATAATCCCGTGGCAAATCGCCAAACCTAAGCCGCTGCCTTTATGTTTATCCTTATGTTCGGAAGTATAAAATTTATCAAAAATCTTACTTTCGTTTCCTGCCGGAATTCCTTTGCCGTTATCTTCAATCGAAATCACCAAATCATCATGTGATTTCTTGGCGAGAATTTTCACCGTTGAATTTTCCGGCGTATATTTCACTGCATTTTCCAGCAAATTCGTCAACACCTGCTCAATTAAAACCCCGTCGATAAACACCAGAGGCAAATCATGTTTCACATCAATAATCACATTATATTTTTCAATCTGATGCTCTAAGCGCAGCAACACAGAGCCAATCAATTCCTGCACATAATAAGGCTGTTTGTTTAGTTTAATCGACCCAGATTCCAAACTCGTAACGTCGAGCAAATTAGTAACAATCCGCGATAACCTTGCCGCTTCCTGGTTAATAGATTTTACCAACTCACGTTGAGTGGCCGGCGAAAGATTTTTATCATCCAACAACAAACTAGATGATGCACCAGTAATTGATGCCAAAGGTGTGCGCAAATCATGCGAAACCGAGCTCAATAAAATATTGCGAAGCTTCTCGCTTTCTGCTTCAACGCGTGATTTCTCCGCCGTTTCCGCTGAACTTGCGCGCTCCAATGCCGAAGCTAACAAGCTCGCAAAAGTTTCAATTAACGAAATTTCTTCCGGCTGGAAAATCCGCTCCGAAACTTTTGGAAGCGCGCCAAGCACGCCTAAAATTCCACTTGCCGCCACAATCGGGAAATATAAACCTTTAGCACTCGGCATCGTTGCTGTGCCATAACCTGCCACATGCCCATTCGTAAATGCCCAGCGCGCCACAGTTTCTTCCTTAATATCTTCTTCAGGCAACTGCCCGTAAATCACTTTCAAATCATCGCCAAATGCCAGCCATATCACCGCATCAACATCAAAATTCTCAGCAATCTGTTTAGCCGCCGTTTCCGAAATACTTTCATGACCGCGCGTTGAAGCTAGCTCTTTTGTAAGCATATAAAGTGATTGCGTATCTCGCTCTTTGCGGCGGGCAAAAAACGCCTGCATTTTAAGCTGCAACGCCTGGGTAGAAATCACCACGCTGGTAATAACCATCACGCCAAAAGTCAGCATATATGACGGATTATGAATATTAAACCCGCGCCCCGGCTCGATGAAAAAGAAGTTGAATGCTGTAATTGCCAAAAGTGAAAATACAATCGATGGCCCGCGTCCAAATTTTGCCGCGACGATAACCACACCCATCAGGTAAATCATTATCTGGTCAACTGGCGCTAAATATTTTCCCAGCAAATGCGCTGCGCCCGTACAAAGCGTCACTGAAAGTAAACCCCACAAATACATATTCGGCCTAAATTCCGCAAATATACTTGTCTTGCCTTTTTCAGTTTTCTGCTGAACCGGATCACCGGTAATAACGTAAATATCAACATCGGAAGTCTTGCGGATAATTTTATCAACCAGCGTTCCAAATACCAAATTGCGCAGCCGCGTTTTGTGCGGTTTGCCGACAATTATTTTAGTAACTTCCTGCTCTTTGGCATAAGCAATAATTTCCTCAACCGCATTATTTCCCTGCAACACGGCCGTTTTCCCGCCATTACGCTCCACCATCCGCATAATGGTTTCAACCGCTTTGCGCCCGCGCTGGTTCAATTTATAATGCCGCGCATTTTCCACATACACGGCTACCCAAGGCGCTCTTAAAGCCGATGCCATGCGCCGTGCCGAACGCACCAGTTTCGCCGAAAGCGGGTCCGGCCCGATGCAAACCAAAATCTTCTCACCAACCGTGATCGCCTCTTTCAAGCCCTCGCGCGCTTTCAAATCATCCATTTGCGCGTCAACACGTTCCGCCGTGCGGCGAAGTGCTAACTCACGCAGTGCAATTAAATTTGATTTCTTAAAAAAGTTATCCGCCGCCCGCGCCTTCGCCTGGGCTGCAATATAAACCTTGCCCTCTTTCAAGCGTTTCAAAAGTTCATCCGCCGGAATATCCACCAGCGTAATATCATCCGCCTGGTCAAAAATCTTATCCGGCACCGTCTCTTTCACAAACACGCCGGTAATGCCCGCAACAATATCATTCAAGCTCTCAATATGCTGCACGTTCAGCGTCGTATAAACATCAATCCCCGCCTCAAGCAATTCCTCAACATCGTTCCAACGTTTTGGGTGCCGCACACCCGGCGCATTCGTATGCGCCAACTCATCAAGCAATATCAAAGCTGGTTTGCGCGACAGAGCCGCATCCAGATTAAACTCTTTGATTTTCACGCCACGATGGTCAATTTCCAAAAGCGGCACCACCGGAATTCCCGCCGCCAGTTTCTCGGTTTCCGGCCGGCTATGTGTTTCGACAATGCCGATCACCACATCCACGCCCTCTTTCAAGCGCTCATGCGCGGCTGATAGCATCGCATAGGTTTTTCCCACACCTGCGCAACCACCGAAAAATATTTTTAAGCGCCCGCGATGCGCGCGGCTTTCCTCGGCTTTAATACGCCCAAGCAACTCATCCGGATTTGGTCTGTTATCTTGTGAAGCTGGCATCCACCGCCATTATGGTTATATTTTACCGTCGAGCGCAAGGTTTAATTTCAGCACATTCACCCGTGGCTCGCCGAAAATTCCAAACTGCCTGTCACTTGTGTATTTTTTAACAAGATCAATAACTTGCGCTTCTTGCAAATGGCGCTGTTTTGCCACTCTCTCAACTTGGTAATCTGCCGCCGCTACACTAATTTCCGGGTCAAGTCCGCTGGCTGATGCCGTCACCAAATCTACCGGCACCGGCGAGCGCCCTTTATATTTATTCAACTCATCCATCCGCGCTTGTGCAGCTTTCACCAAATCCGGATTAGACGGCCCCAAATTGCTGCCCATCGAATTTGCCGCATTATAAGGCATTGGCGTTGTTGCCGATAAACGCCCCCAGAAATATTTCGGATCAGTAAAATTCTGCCCCAAAATTTCCGAGCCAATAACCTTATCGCCAACTTTTAACAAGCTGCCATAAGCCTGTTTTGGAAACGCCAGTTCCGCAACTTCCGTCACCGCCGCCTCATATAAAAAGCCGAAAAACAAAGTGAAAAACACCACCAGTGTAATTGCCGGACGAAGATTTTTCATTACACAGCTCCTATAATTTTAAGAATTATGTCGATGATTTTTATCCCGATAAATGGCACCACAACCCCGCCGCCGCCATATACTAATATATTATGCCGCAACAATTTCGCCGCGCCCACCGGTTTATATTTCACGCCTTTCAACGCTACCGGAATCAGGAATATAATCACCAACGCATTAAATATCACCGCCGATAAAATCGCACTCCGCGGGCTGGTGAGGTGCATAATATTCAGCTTATTCAACAATGGATAAGTGCTCGCAAACGCCGCCGGAATAATCGCAAAATATTTGGCAATATCATTCGAAATTGAAAATGTAGTGAGCGCCCCACGCGTCATCAGCAACTGCTTTCCAATTTCCACAATCTCAATCAACTTCGTCGGGTTGGAATCTAAATCCACCATATTCCCCGCCTCTTTCGCCGCCTGCGTGCCTGAGTTCATCGTCACCGCCACATCGGCCTGCGCGAGCGCCGGCGCATCATTCGTCCCATCACCCACCATCGCCACTAACTCTCCACCTTCCTGCATCTTGCGGATATATTTGAGTTTCGCCTCAGGCGTTGCCTGCGCCAAGAAATCATCCACACCGGCCTCAGTCGCAATCGCCGCCGCCGTCAGTGGATTATCTCCCGTGATCATCACACTCTTAATACCCATCTTCCGCAGTTCCGCCAACCGCTCCTTAATTCCCAACTTCACCACATCCTTCAAATGAATCACACCCAAAACACGCTTACCATCTGTCACCGTCAGCGGCGTTCCACCAGCTCTTGCAATAGTATCCGCCTGTTTAGTCACATCCTCCGGCACTTCCGCGCCAAGACCCTTTACATAGCGCACAATCGCATCACCCGCGCCTTTCATAATTTCTTTGCCGCCGCATTTGATGCCGCTCAACCGGGTCTCTGCCGAGAACGGAATAAACTCCGCATCCAAATCACAAACCTCACGCTCCGCAATTCCATATTTTGCCCGCGCCAAGGCTACAATACTTTTCCCCTCAGGCGTCTCATCAGAAAGCGAAGAAAGCTCCGCCGCCTCAGCTAGTTCCGTCGCACTAACCCCACCCGCCGGGTAAAACATTACCGCCTGCCGGTTACCATGCGTAATCGTCCCCGTCTTATCCAACAACATCACATTCACATCCCCCGCCGCTTCCACAGCACGCCCAGAGGTCGCAATAACATTTGCCTGAATCAACCGGTTCATCCCCGCAATCCCAATTGCAGATAACAAGCCACCAATAGTAGTCGGCGCCAAACAAACCAGCAGCGCAATTACCACCGTCACACTAATAACTTCCCCGTGTCCGGCAAAATTCACGCTGAAAATTGAAAATGGTAATAATGTTGCCGTCGCCAATAAAAACATAATCGTCATCGCCGCCAGCAAAATGCCGAGCGCAATTTCATTCGGCGTTTTTTGCCGTTTCGCGCCTTCGACCAGCGCAATCATCTTATCAAGATAACTCTCACCCGGGTTAGAAGTAATCCGCACCACCAACCAATCCGAAAGCACGCGCGTGCCACCCGTCACCGCATCATGATCCCCGCCAGATTCACGAATCACCGGCGCTGATTCACCCGTAATCGCACTCTCATCCACTGACGCAATCCCATCAAACACCTGCCCATCCATCGGGATATATTCGCCAGCCTCAACCAGCACAAAATCCCCCATCCGCAAATCATTGGCAGCAATCGAAGTATATTTATCGCGGTGTTTCGGAGTCGCCAATTTCTTCGACATAATATCCCGTCGTGACGCCTTCAAACATTCCGCCTGCGCCTTGCCGCGCCCTTCCGCAATCGCCTCAGCAAAATTGGCAAACAATACAGTAAACCACAGCCACAGTGAAATCGTAATAATAAACCACGACGGCTCCGTATGCAGCACTGCCACGTTATAAATAAACTCCAGCGTCGTCAAAATCGCGCCGATATAAACTACGAACATCACCGGGTTACGCAATTGGTAAACTGGCGCCAATTTCGTGAACGAATGCATAATCGCCTCTTTCACGTTTTTGCCGGTCATTAACCTGTTTTCGTCTTTTTCTTTTTTCATATATTTATTTCAAGTAAAAATTCTCAGCAATTGGCCCGAGCGCTAACGACGGCACAAATGTCAGCACGCCAACCATAGCAATCACCGCAATTAATATCGTAATGAAAATAACCCCTTGAGTCGGCAAAGTGCCCGCTGAAACCGGCACCGAATTTTTGCTCGCTAGTGACCCTGCAATCGCCAAAACCGGCAGCATCACAAAAAACCGCCCAAACAACATTACAAAACCAAGAATGTAATTATAAAACGGCGTATTGGCATTTAAACCCGCAAAGGCACTGCCATTATTATTCGCCGCCGATGTAAACCCATAAAGGATTTCAGAAAATCCATGAATCCCCTGGTTAGACATTCCTGCGCGCCCAGCTTCCGTCAGCACCGCAATTGATGTTCCAATCAATACAAAAAACGGCGGCACTAAAATTGCAATCGAGGCCATCTTAATTTCAAACGCCTGAATTTTTTTACCCAAAAACTCCGGCGTCCGGCCCACCATCAAGCCAGCAATAAACACTGTCAGAATCACAAACACCAACATTCCATATAACCCGGAACCAACGCCACCAAAAATCACTTCACCAAACTGCATCATAATGAGCGGCACCGCTCCACCAATTGGCGTAAACGAATCATGCATCGCATTGGTCGCACCATTCGAAGCTGCCGTCGTCGCCGTCGCCCACAATGCCGAATTCACAATGCCGAACCGCGTTTCTTTCCCCTCCATATTTCCGCCCGATTGCGTCAGCGAAACATGCTGGTCAATTCCCAATGCTTTAAATTTCGGATTACCTTTTTGCTCAGCGCCAATTGCTAAAACCAAAAACGGAATGAACACAATAACCTTGGCAATCAACAACGCCCGCCCTTGCCGGTTATCATTAATCATCCGCCCAAAAGTGAAACAAAGAGCTGCCGGAATCAGCAATATCAACACCACTTCAATAAAATTCGTCAAAGGTGTTGGGTTCTCAAACGGATGCGCCGAATTGGCATTGAAAAACCCGCCGCCATTAGTCCCCAGCATTTTAATCGCCTCTTGCGCTGCCACCGGCCCGGTTGCAATAACAGATTCCTTCCCCTCAAGCGGCTGATAACTTACATAACTGCCCAAATTCTGCACCACACCTTGTGACGCCAAAACAATCGCGATAATCAAAGCCAGCGGCAATAAAATATATAAACACCCGCGCACGAGATCGACCCAGAAATTTCCCAGTGATGGAGTATTTTTCCTAACAAACCCCCGAATCAAAACCGCCAGCACGCCCATTCCCGCTGCTGCCGAGAGAAAATTCTGCACCGTCAGCCCCGCCATTTGCGAGAAATAGCTCAACGTAGTTTCCCCGCTATAAGCTTGCCAGTTTGTGTTAGTAATAAAACTCACTGCCGTATTAAACGCCAAGCCGGTAGATAAATTGCCAAAATGTTCCGGGTTATGCCCAAACACTGATTGAAACCGCAAAAGCAAAAACAGCACCACAAATCCAACCAAGCTAAACACCAGCACTGCCGCTGCATATTCCTTCCAGTTCATTTCTCTATCACGCTGAATTCCGGATATCTTATAAATCCCATTTTCCAGCCAGCCCAAAACCGGCGTCATAAACGTGCGCTCGCCGGAATAAATTTTAGCCATATAAACGCCGAGCGGTTTTGCCAGCAGCAAAACTACCGCAAAAAACAAAACCAGCTGGATGACATTAGGTAAAGTCAAAAATTCGAAGCTCATATATATTTATCTGTTTATGGAAATATTTCCGGTTTGATAAGGGCGATAAATAAATAGGCGAATAGCAGCAAAGCGGCAATTCCTGCAATTATATAAAGCAACTCCATATTATCTTACCCTTGTAATTTTGCGGTAACCTATACCTGCTTGGCAAAAATAGCAAATAATCACCAATTTCCGCCGTTTCTTAAGGCCATATTAGCGCCAGCCATATATATGTGTTGTGAAAATTCACTAAAAAGGCGTAAAAATTCTGTATAAATCTGGCTATTTAACTAATTACGCTAGGCTTTAGCAGATCCCAAGCATAGTAGTAATTAACGGTGGCCCGTCAGAAATATCCCAACGGCATGCTCAATAATCTTCTTCCGCTCAGGTACTGTCACATCTTTGCGCAGCCCAAACAAGCATTGCATATGAATATATCCTTTTATCATGCTCAAAAACATCTGGGCCGAAAGTGCGGGGTCTGCCGCTTTAATATTCCCCAGCTTGTCTTGCTCACGCAAATAATTCTCCAATAAACCCGATAACCGCGCCGGGCCGCTTTTATAAAAAAGCATCGCCATTTCTGGGAATTCCGCCTGTTCTGCCGCAATAATCCGGTGAATTTTCAGCGAATCCGGCAATAAAATCATATTCAAAAACTTAACCCCGATTTTGCGCAATGCCGCATCAACACTGGTTTCCTTCTCCAATGCCTGGATCATATCGCCCATAATCGCGTTGCAGCGTGCCGAAATTACTTCCGTAAACAGCTCTTTTTTATCTTTGAAGTTATTATAAAGCGTTGCTTTCGAAACCGGAACTGCTGCCGAAATTGCATCCATACTCACCTTTTCATAGCCATATTTGGTGAACATTTCCCCGGCCTTTTCAATAATTTGCGCTAGTTTTGGGCGTGATGGCATTGCTTTTTTATATATTATTTTGTTGACTGTGTATAGGTGTTGATACTATACTAAACCGTACAGTACAGTATCAGCCACTAAAAATCAAGCACTTATTTATGACAGAGCCAGCACAACCAGAAAAACCAAAGCGTAAAAAACGCACGCTTATCCTACTTGTCGTAGCATTGGTAATTGTGCTGGGCGCTACAACTGTATATCTCCTCGGCCGCGGCAAAGAATCCACCGATGATGCCACAATTGAAACTGATATCATCAGCATCGCGCCTAAAGTTTCCGGTTATGTTCACATCGTAAATGTGCGCGATAACCAATTGGTAAAAGCTGGCAACGTGCTGGTAGAAATCGACCCGGTTGATTATAAAATCGCCCTCGTCTCCGCCCAAGCTAAACTTGCCGCAGCGCAAGCAAAAGTAGGTTCATCGCAAGAAACATATGAAAGCACAAAAGTTTCCGCCCCTTCAAATATTTCTTCTGCTCAAGCCGAAGTTGCATCTGCTCAAGCTAATTATGATAAAGCCGCCGCAGATTTAAACCGCTACCAAAGCATGAACCCGCTCGCACTTAGTAAACAGCAATTAGATGTTGCCGTTGCTGCTGAAAAAAGCGCAAAAGCTGATCTAGAAGGTGCGCGCGCTAAATTAAGAAGCGCCCAAACCGCACCAAAAGCAATTGCTTCCGCTGAAGCAAATGTAAAACAACTCGCTGCTGAAGTTGCTGCCGCCCAAGCTGAAGTTGCACAAGCTGAAGAGAATTTGAAAAACACTCAAATCATTGCCCCGGTTGATGGCCGCGTCACCAAAAAAGGTATCGAGCCAGGAGTTTTCGTGCAGCCTGGCCAGCAACTCCTTTCGCTCGTCAGTAATGATTATTGGGTAGTTGCCAATTTCAAAGAAACTCAATTAGAACACATGCGCATCGGCCAACCGGTTGATATCAAAATTGACGCCTATCCCGGCAAAACCTATCGCGGCCAAATTGATAGTATGCAAAGTGGCACCGGTTCGCATTTCTCCGCCTTCCCGGCTGAAAACGCCACTGGCAATTTCGTAAAAATCGTTCAGCGCGTGCCAGTAAAAATCCTCTTCACCGAGCGCCCTGATGCCACGCTCGCCGTTGGCCCAGGCATGTCGGTTGAACCGGTAGTTATCACAAAATGAACGCTGCTGCCGCATCACCCGCTGAACACACCTACGCCAACCCGTGGCTGGTTGCGCTTGTCGTCAGCATCGCCACTTTCATGGAAGTGTTAGATACCACAATCACCAACGTATCGCTGACCCACATCGCCGGCAACCTTGGCGCCAGCCCCGACGAAAGTACCTGGGTGCTAACCTCATATTTAGTCGCCAATGGCATCGTGCTTCCCATTTCCGGTTGGCTTGCCAACACAATGGGCCGCAAGCGCTTTTTCCTCCTCTGCATCGCCGGATTCACCGCCTCATCCTTCGCCTGCGGCGCTGCCGAATCACTCGATATGCTGGTTTTCCTCCGCCTAATCCAAGGCCTCTGCGGCGGCGGATTACAGCCAACCCAACAATCAATCGTCCTCGATGCTTTCCCACCCGAAAAACGTGGCGCGGTCTTCGGCATCACCGGCATCACCTTAATCGCCGCACCAATCATCGGCCCAACTCTTGGCGGTTGGATTACCGATAATTTCAGCTGGCGGTGGATTTTCTTCATCAACGTTCCCGTCGGCACCATCGCATTTTTATTGGTGAGCCGCGTCGTGCACGAATCAAAAGGCACTGGCTTCAAATCAATCGATTACATCGGCTTAAGCCTGGTCGCTATCGGCCTTGGCTGCCTGCAAGTTGTGCTTGATAAAGGCCAGCAAAAAGACTGGTTCGATAGCGCATTCATCGATACATTACTCGCCGTTAGCGCCACCTGCCTACTCTCCGCCATCTTCTGGCTACTCAGGCAAAAAGACCCGGTAATAGATTTACGCCTCCTCAAAGAACGAAGTTTCGGCGTCGCCTGCCTACTCATCTTCTTCACCGGTTTCGCGCTTTATGGTTCGAGCGCATTATTACCGCTCTTGGTCCAAAGCCAATTCGGTTATGACGCAACTCTTGCCGGATTAATCCTCTCTCCAGGTGGTGTTGCCGTAATTGTGCTGATGCCAATTTCCGGCAAATTAATTTCCAAAATTCCCGCTAAATATTTAGTCATGTTTGGCTTCACCTTATGCGCCATCGGCATGTGGGCCACCTCATTCGTCACCCCGCAAACCGATTACAACCATTTCGTCTGGATGCGGATTTTGCAAGTGCTCGGCCTGCCATTCCTGTTTATCCCCGTCAGCACTTTGGCCTTCATGAAAATCCCTAAACCAAAAAACAACAAAGCTTCCGCCTTCTTCGCGCTTTGCCGAAATCTCGGCGGCTCAATCGGCATTGCGATTGCCGCATCTTACGTTTCCCGCCACCAGCAAATGCACCAGAATTATCTTTCCCAACACATGAATCCAAGTGACCCGGTCTATCAATTCAACCTCCACCGTATTGCCCAATATTTTATCAACCAAGGTTCAACTCAGGCCCAAGCATTACAGCAAGCGACTGGCCGCCTCTATCAAGAATTCCTCGGCCAGGTGACAATTTTGGCCTATAATGATGCCTATCAATTCCTCACCCTGGTAATGATAATCGGCATAGGTTTGGCAAGCCTTCTGCCAATCAACCGGCCTAAACAGCCATCATCTGATGCCGCTGCGGCCGCGCATTAATATAAATATATTATGAGTATTTGCGTATACGCAAATACATAGGCGCCCTCTCGCAATTTGCGCGATGGGTGCAGAGGGCGCCTAATTAATATTACAATTATTAGCCGCTAATTTGACTATTAGCCCCCTCGCGCGGTAAAATACTTTCATAGCCAAAAACCGTCTGAGAAAAGCCTAAAATGACATTTCAAAAGACGCTAAGTGGCTCTGCAGAGCCACTAAAATAACAAGGTGAATTAAATAAAAACAATAACTTAAGCCCATAAAAATGCAAAAAATCATGAATTTCGAAAAAATCGGCCAAATCGCCCCCACCAGCTTAAATAATATTAATAATATCTTAACCTCTCCCATGCTAAATTGGGAAGATTAACGGGGGAGTTTTTGAATGGTTAGCGCAGTCACTGGCAGTGTGCCATATTCCTATTTAGACCAATTAAATGGCGGCACGACACCAACAGATGTCACCACACCTGCAACTACAACCACAACTCCTGCCGCATCGAGCACAATGACTGATTCATCAAGTTCAACCAATAGCTCGACAGATAATTCCACCACAAATTCCAACCTCCTTGGGCTTCCGCCCGAAGTGCTGTCATTACTGCAAAGCGTTAACTCAAACGATAGCGCAGTTGCCAGCCTTTTGGGCGCAGGCACTGCTAGCAGCTCAGCAAGCCCGCTTTCGCAGCTCACGGGGGCAAGCCCAACTCCATCAGCTGATGATATTCGTGTCACTCAGCAAAGCAATTTGCTCAACACGCAAACTGTTGCCGGCCTTTATAAAGCCGCATTATCCGGTGCTGCAGCCAAAAAAACCACAACAACAGATAATACTGATCCGCTGCAAAATATTATATCTGATTATAATTCAGCTCTAAATCAGCAAACCGCAACAGCGCTACAAAATATTACCAATTCGGTTAATACGATCAGCTAATTACTGTAAAACCGTAAACTTAAAATCACCCGGCATCGGCGAGCCGCAATCACACATTGCGTTCCATTTCACCTTATAAATTCCTGGTGCCAATTGCCCT
>Ga0206927_1162_pt3 | contig 13489 bp, 10 predicted proteins | sample Alteio_BWOrgHeat_60_FD_153249 | JGI IMG/M metagenome (GOLD analysis project Ga0206927, IMG submission 153249) | Enriched cells from forest soil in Barre Woods Harvard Forest LTER site, Petersham, Massachusetts, United States -... | ecosystem: Environmental > Terrestrial > Soil > Temperate forest >... | reverse complement strand
TTTCATCACATAAAATTTCCCTTCATTATCATCTCCAAAATTATCATCTAACCAATTTCGAACATCAGGATAATCTAAGTAATCCCACTGTGATCGACAAATTACTCTTAACTGATTTGTTTTTTCATCGACAAATTTTTTAAATGAAGTCATCTTTCAATTCTTCTTTAATCAATTTCCGGATAAAAGAAATTTTAAATTAATAAGATAATTTTTTCTCACGTTCCAAAAGTATGCATTAATTATGATTATATCAAACCAATCTGGCAAATAAAGGAAATAAAAAGGATTAACAACGCATTTGAAAATTTGTCAGAAATATTTTATTTCATTAAATTATTATCAAAACCTTTACCTGGCAATGGTTTTAGTCTCATGCCAAGCCATTTTGAGGGGGTGAATTTTGCGCAAATCATGACAGGGGTTCGGTAAATCACGACATTTTAGATATGAAATGCATTGATTTATAGTAAATTATGAATTACGAATTTGGCATAATGGCTGGAAAATAAGGGAATATAACACATAATTACAGTGAGATTCACGGGGTTGTAGGGGAAAACAGTGAAAAACTAACCAGATTTGTCGGAAGAAGAATGAAAAGAGAGGAAAAAGGAGGAATTAGTGAAGAACTAAGGTGAAGAGGAAAAACCAGTGAAAAACTAACAGTGAATAGTGAAAAGTTAGGGGAAAAGAGGAAATCAGTGAAGAACTAAGAGTGAAGAATGGAGGAAAAGAGGGAAAAAGAGTTGAGAATGGAAAAAGAAGAAAAAGGGAGAAATGTAAATTATTCTCTATATTTCAAATGATTTTTGTATCTTTGCAATATGCCAAAACAAGTGAAAATATATAAACCAAGTGAGGATGAAATAATCAGAAATGTTATTGGTTCGTTTGAAATCGAAAACATAAAAATCCCTTACACTACTGCCAAAGAAACTTTGCTAAAGGTGATTTCATCAATCAAAAAAGGGAAGAAATAATTTTCTCCATTAATTGATAATTGCCTGTGGCTGCCTGCTGCACGGCTTTAATATAATTATCGAACTTTTCTTTGCTGAAATTTTCCAAATCCAGTAATTTATAACCTGCCTTTGCACACATCAGATTAGCAAGTAAACGTGCTGTTCGCCCGTTTCCTTCTCTGAATGGATGAATGAACAGCAGTTCAGCATGTACTTTCGCTATGGCTTTTATCAATTCCTCTTTTGAAGTATAATCAGCCGGTAAAATCTTTAGAACCCCATTTTCAAAATCCTTTAATGATTCATTCAAAAATTTGGCTGGAGGAAACATAAACCCTCCTTTAGATAAATTAACCGTTCTTGGCTTCCCTGCAAATGAATACAGATGACCTAAAGCCAGTTTATGAATTCTGAATATATATTTAAGGTTAAACTTTGTTTTCTCGGTCAGCTCATCAAATAGAATAGTATATGCATAAAGAAAACCTTCCAGTTCTGCCTGTTCAATTTCATCTTGAGTTTTTAATCCAAGTTTATTTGGCAAATTCGCTCCCTCTGCCTCATCACTACTAATTGAATATTTTATTTTCTTTTTACCCATCCCATAAAGATTTCCATATTTCGCCAGCCAAAACTACACATTTAATCAAACACTTCCAATGTTAAAATCTCACAATTGGTGATTGTGGTCTTACAATTCATGATTGTGCTCTTACAATCCGTGATTGTGCTCTTACAATCCATGATTGTGCTCTTACAATCCATGATTGTGCTCTTACAATTCATGATTGTGCTCTTACAATTCATGATTGTGGTCTTACAATTCATGATTGAGGTCTTACAATCCGTGATAGTGCTCTTACAATCCGTGATTGTCGTCTTACATTTCATGATTGTGGTCATACAATCCGTAATTGTGATCTTACAATCCATGATTGTGGTCTTACAATTCATGATTGTGGTCTTACAATCAGGGATTACAAGGGGTAAATTCTTTTCTGAACTTTACAAAGTATAAATACCTGTTAATCAATACTATAATAGGGTAAAAAGAGAGTGTTTTGCAATTCAAAAAGACTGCTATTCGCGGGAACTTGTAGTAAATTACAAAAAAAGCAGGGTACTTTGAGATAAAATACCCTGCTTTGGAATTAAATTAAGATTCCTCTTTAGCTGGTTATCCGGTAACTACCAGGTAATAATATTCCCAGGCACCAAAAACGTTTCCATCAACAATTCGATGACGGAACCATACTTTGGAAACAGGGATTAAACCAATTACTGTTGTTTTTGACAGCCTTGTATCCTGGAGTTCCTTATAAATAATCCCATCCAGAGATTGCTGCCATTGATGCATTCCAGTGCTTGGCGCTCCTGAAGCCGATAAATTTGCCGTACCTGCATCGGCTCCATTGACGGCAGTAAATAACCTTTTGCCATGCCCTGAAACCATTTTCACCTTAAACAGCCCTGATTCAATAATTGCAATCGCCTGGCTTTGATCGGAATTTGCCCCTGCCTGAGCCACCGCCATCATCGCCTTCAGATTATTATAGACAATAATCCAATCTGCATTTCTTATCGGTACCGTCCCTAAAGTCCTGGTTTTACATGCCAGTATAGCAGCATCAAGATCGTCTAATGCCAATAAATAAGCAGTAATGGTTAAAGCAGGAATCGGAATTCGGATATTTCCGCTGCATGCCACCGTAATTGATCTTGCAATAATTGCCTTGTCTGCATAACTACGTGGGGGTTTGATAACCGCAGTGATTACATGACTTGCCAATGGCATGGACATCAACATATAACCAAAATTCTGCATCTGATAGTCGTCTATCCGATTCATGTCGAATAAAACTCCTGTCTTTTTAGACCCTTCATAAACATCCCAAAAAGTAAATGGGAAAGCTAAAGTTTTACTTAAAATTCTCTTTACATAAGATAAAAAGGAGAATCTTTTCTTCGTCCAGCCCTTTGGTCGGCTCTGGTTCAATAATTGTTTTAATGCATAAAAAGTTTTTAACCTCATAAACTTCCCGCAAAAAAATAACAGTATAGCAACTGATAACCTGATGAGAGCATACTGAAATACTCCGTTTTGGTTAGTGTCATTGCCTGTGGCGACACCTTTACCACCTTGTTTTCCGGTAGCGCTTTGGCTACCCGGTTTGCCTCTCTGAGGACTTGAACCCTTTTCTTGTTTTAACATGACGTTAAATAATTAAAATTAATAATGTAAAATTACGGCGCAATAAATGGGATGTCAATAGTATAAATACTAAATGTTTCATGGCTTTTGGCTGAAATGATAGTATTAATACTATTTGTTATCAAAAATACTATCGAAAAGGAAATAAGGTGCTTTGGGGAGGAGATTTAGGAAGCTATTTATTATTGAAAAGGAGCCACAGATTCACAGATTAAAAATCAGACTTGTATTATACATAAATTTTCACAGATTGCAATTAATCATTTCATGATTAATTTGATTGAGCTTAATGCGTGATAATTTCTTTTTTTATAATTTTATCTGTGAATCTGTGGCTCTTTTTTATCCATGCATTTTGACGAAGAATAAGAAATATAGTCCTTTCAGAGCAATATATTTACAGGATTTGTGGTTTTAATAATATTATGAACAACAAACATCTTAATTTTTCGGATTCGTCAGTACTTGATTTCAATATTCTGATTTTTGAAAGGCAGGAATTAATAAGTGGTGGTTTAGGGGGCATGATTCACGAAATCGGTTTTCATGGTCGGATTGATATAGTAAGCAATGAAGTGAATGTGCAGGTAATCGTGGACAAATACAATTCTGAACTTATCATCATCGGAATCCACGAAAATGACACAGAGGAAATGGTGCTTGTTGAACGAATTATTAAAGCTTATCCGAACGCTAATATTATTCTATTGGGTTATTATGCCGATAAATCGCAACAGGAAAAATTCAGGGCAATGGGTGTTAAGGGATTTATCCCTCATAGTATTTCGCTGGATGTATTGGAACAGGTGTTGCTGACAGTAAGAAGCGGAGAAACCTATTTTGAACTCTTAGATGGTAATCTGAAGAAAAATATAGTTTCGGAGCATGTGATAATAGATATTGAACTTGATGCATTTGATTTTATAATTATCAGGGAAAGACAGAACGGACTCAGTTCAGATGATATTTCAAAGTTGCCTGAAATTACTATAGGTATTGATGCCATAAATGCAAGAACACTAAAATGGAGAGAAACCTATCATGTTACCAAAACATTGCAGGCGATAAAAATTATGAAAGACAGGGGATTGCTTGATGGGATGGGGGATTAATGAACAGTTAATGGGAAATTAAAATTCCTTTGAATGTTTAATCATATACAGAGTGTCATTAACTTAACCTCTTAGAATCATAATCCTTTTACAAATCACAATTAATTTGGTGATAAGTTATTTTTCAGACTATAACTTCTTTAAATCTTTTGCAAGTTGAAATATACTATCCTTTTTTCGAGGATCATAAAACCAGTTATGGTCAAAATCATTTACCACCTCTTTGTTTTGATGCCCTCCGATAACGAGGCTATGAAACTTGGTTTTGTTTTCTTTTGCTGCCTGTATCTGCCTGGCAACATTGGGATCGATTCCGGGCATCTCAAAATCAGAAATCATTAATACATCTGCTTTTTTGAATTCATTGGTAGCAAGCATTTTTGTTGCTTCCGCTAATGCAGGACTGGCATCGGTTCCTCCATGGAAACTCATGGAGAGGAATTCGATTATTTTGTCCATTGAGTTTTTAAGATTACTCATATCAAGGGTTGCAATATTTGTACTGAAGGTAATAAGGTAGCAATTCCTGTTTTCTTTAAGGGCAATTTTCAGGATTGCGAGGCAAATGGTTTTAGCAATTATTTCGGGATAGCCACGCATAGAGCCGCTGGTATCCACACAAATAATAAAAGGACCTTTCCCGAGCCCTTTACCCTTTTGTTTGCCGGCTTTATTTACATCGACTTCAAAATCCTTTACGCGATCTTCGAATTCAAAGGTCTGGAGTTTCTTTTCGGCAAACTTCTTAAAAAAAAGCATTTCTAAAACAGGATCGCCAAGCAAAACTGTTTCCGAGGGTAAAAGATTATTCAAATCATCACTTTCCCGTATTCCAATCAAATCCGATTTGCTGGCATGGTTTGCGGTATAATCGGTTTTGATAATTTTAGCAGCAAAATAGCCCTCTTCCTCATCGGTGTTGGCTTGTCTCATCTTGCCCAGCATCTTCACCAATTCCTGCACCGCCATATCCCGATGCAGAATTTCATTATAATGTCGGAGCACTTCAAAATCGGCAGCGTTCATTTCCACGCCTTGCAAGTCAAATATACCAGTAAAATCAGCAGAAAACCCATCCATCATTTCCATAAATTCCTTTATTTCCTCCATTCTTCCGTTCAGTTCTTTAGAGAATTGCTTTTGCATCTTTTCGATAAGTTCCTGTTGATGTTTAGCCAGTTTCAAGAGGATTAACTCTTTCCACTTTTCGGTAAGATGTTCCCTGATACTCTGAAAACTAAGCACTTCAATTTCCGATTCTGCAGGAGTAAGGAAACTTTTGCCGAACTGTTTTCCATAAAAATCAGAATCCACTTCGGAAGTTTGGTAGGTTTCATTAAGAAAAACAGTAGTCTTTCTCCAATTGAATTTATGCTGCACCTCATCGGTATTTGAAAATTTCTCTAATATCCTTACTTCCTCTTCAAAAGGATTGTCGGCAGCATTTAATGTTCTTTTAGTTTTATGGATAAAATTCAAAATTTCACAGGTAATTGTCTCCGCCAGTACCGGATCGTTTTCGGTAAGTTCTTTCAGCAACTGGTCGGATAGAATTGACTCAATAGGTGTAGAAAAATATTCTATTTCCATGTTAGTAAATCCAATGCTTTTGTCTTCCGGCAGATTAGAACCGGATACTAATTTATCAAATATGGTCTGTGCAATTTTCTTTCGGGTGTCAAAGTCGCAGATAGCTCCGAAGTTCTCGAACTTGCTGAAGGGATTTTTCAATAGGACGTATTAAGCAATCAATGCAAAGTCGAGCCCTGTCTGGTCTGTAATATTCTCCCAGAAGTGTTGAATTCTGTTTGCTTCCACTTCCAGTTTCTCAATTTCAATCCTGGTATTATTCAAATTGGTTTCAATTAATTCTGCATATATCGGATTGACAAAAAGATTGTTTTTAAGGTTTGCCAGATCATTTTTTCTGAAATCCTCAATTTCATTTTTTAAACCTGCTGTTGTCTTTAATATAACATCAAGCCTGTTTAAGAATTTTTCTTTAATCAGGGGAGGCGGAGGCATTGTAAACGTTTCCGTTCTTTCTCTGTCAATATATTGAATCTTATATTCCACCCCTTCATGATTCAAGGTATCTACTTCTTTTCCTTTCGAAAAAACGTATTTCTTTGGCTTTTCCATAGCAGCGCTATTTTCACTATCGCAACTGACTCCAATAAAGGCATTTTCAGTTTTTAACTTCTTGAAATCAGATTTTGGAATCAGATTATAAGTTCCATTGAAGCTTACGTTAAATGAGAAATTGAGTATTTTATAAAATTTTTTATAAAATAATTCAGGTTCCATGAAGCCTATTTGTTTATAAAACTTACATCCTTCTATAACATCCTCATCGAATTCCCCAAGCGCATCCTGAATGTCTTTCAGGTTCACGTCTAAAATAAAACCATGTTGCTTAATCGTATCTTTAACAATTTCCAATACCGTTTTATATTGTTCTGCTTCGTGCCAGATGCAATGAGTAATCAGGAAACAATCCATCATGTCAACAGAAGTACGGTCGTTCAGGAAGGCGGATGTGCGCAATAAACGAACAATTTTCCTCCACCGTCTGTCGGAAATATAAATAATGTTTTCCACGTTTTCGGCATGACTGTTATGAGTATCAATCCGGGCACGAATAATATGAATTACGTTAAAAATGTTTTCTGAAATAATTACTTTTTCAATCTCTGCTGAAATACCTTTATATTGCTCATCATTAAGTTTATTTTCCTCTGTAATGTTATCGCTGTAGGACATCAGCGTCTTTGAAATCATCTCATTAAAATTCTTTTTATCCTCAACGCCTCCCACAATATATCGAACTAAAAACCTGTCCCATAGCGCTTCTAATCCTTCTCCTTTCATTGGTAATTCATTAGAAGCGGCTATCAGTGCCTTCATGGGAACATGGATCTCAATATCACCGTTTCTATAGATTTTTTCGTTTAAAACGGTAAGTAAAGCATTTTGGATTGATGGTCCCGCCTTCCATATTTCGTCAAGAAATACGACTGTTGCAGAAGGTAAATAGTTCTTTACAATTCGTTCATATTTATCCTCATCTTTTAGTTTAGATATTGAAACGGGTCCGAATATTTCATCAGGAGTGCTAAAACGATTCATAAGATATTCGAAAGAACTTCCGCCTTTAAATGCGAACTTCAATCGCCTTGCAACTAGGCTTTTTGCAACACCCGGTGCGCCGAGAAGGAAAATGCTTTCTCCTGCAATGGCGGTTAATAATGTTAGTGCGGTTACTTCTTCTTTTTCGTAAACACCCTCATTGAGTTCCTTAAGTAAACTCTTAATTTTAGGTTTTATATCCATTTAGTTTATAATTTATTTGTTTTAAAAGGTTGGAATTAAAATTGAAATAATCGGCAACCTCTTTTTGTGAACGGAATAATACAAAAACATTCACAATCGATAAGGATTCAACATCCTTACAAATAAACCTACAAACCATTTCTTCTATAAATATCATTTTTGCAAAGATACGCTTAATTAACTTAACAATCCGATTTTAATTTTTCGAACCCGATAATTTCTATTGTCAATTCAAAAATCAATTTGCGAACCTGGTTTATACCTTCATCAGTAATTCTTCATTTATTCTATCCACAAAAAACCGCTCCTCTTTTTATTCCGTATGTCTTCTAAAATTCATAAAACATTAATTAATAATTTAATAAAAAATGAAAAAGAGTACAAAAAACATTTTGAAAATCGGAATGATACTACTTGTAACAGGAGTATTATTCCTCGCTTTGACTCCGAAGCAGTTTACGAACGCTTCCTCTCATCGCGAAGCCCCATTGATTGCCAATGATCCATTGGCTGACAACACTGATTTGTATGCGTTCCGCAGCCCGGACGATACAAACACTGTAACGCTTATCGCAAATTATATACCTGCGGAATTGCCTTACAGCGGACCAAACTATTATTCTTTCGGTGAAAACATCAGGTATGAAATTCACATTAAGAATGATCCTAATTCATCTGGCGATAATATCATTTATCGTTTTACTTTCTTTAAGATCAACCAGGACCCTACAACATTTTTTAACATCAGGTTGGGTGAACAAAACTTAAAGACAACTTACAATTGTGATAAAAGCACAGACGGTGGAAACACCTTCACCACTGTTATCACAGGCGGAATTGTGCCTCCTCCAAACATCGGTCCTCGCTCAATAGACTCTGCGGGTATTGGCTTAGGAACACCTTATGATGTGTTAATGGCAAATGCAATTACAACTGCTTCAACAGGAGAAACAGTCTTCTGTGGTCCTACTGATGATCCTTTCTTTGTTGACTTAGGAGGTATATTTGACCTTGGACAAACCAGGGCAGGTGGTACAGGAGTAAATGCTCCACAGGATGCATTGAAATGCAAAAATGTTCATGCCATAGTAATCAAAGTGCCTATTTCAATGCTTCAGAAAGATGGTTTAAACACCTCACAAGCTGTGAATATTCTGGATTCAAGGTTTATTATTGGAGTTTGGGCTAATGCAAGTCGTCAACAAATTACCACTCTTAATGGTGATGGAACTGTTTCAACATCAGGACCATGGGTACAGGTTTCACGAATTGGAATGCCTTTGACAAATGAAGCCGTTGATCCTATTGGCGCTAAAGACAGATGGAATTCAATGAATCCTTATAATGAAGATACTTCAATGGATAATTATTTCTGTAATCCTGAGTTGGCTCTATATATGGATAACAGCCAGTTTGGTGGTGCTGTTCCTGCTCTTTCGGCTTTAAGAGTTCAAAGAAATTCCTTGCAATCATTTGATTTTGGAGATACACATGATGGTCTTGCTGTATTACTTCCAACCAATGGTGGTGCCGGAACTGCTCTTGATACCAATACCTTTGGTAAATATTTGCTTCGTTATGGAAGACCACGTTCAGTGGATATTTTACCTATCTTCCATACAGGAGTTCCAAATTTAGCACCTTATCAATTAGCGACAGGTAAAAATGGAAACCCATTGGCAGTTGGTAAGCCTTTCATAAATAACTTCCTCCCTACATTTGGTGATATGTTACGTCTGAACATGGCAGTACCTGTTACACCTCGAAACGACCCTAACTTCAGTTCTCTTGGTCTTATACAGGCAGCCGTATTAGGTTTGACGGATACTAATTATAATCAATCAGCTGCTCTGCAATTCATTCCAAACATGGATGGTTTTCCTAATGGAAGAAGGCTTGAAGATGATGTTACCCGCATAGAATTGCAAGCTGTGAGTGGAGTTGTGTTGGCTGCTGTTGGTTTATGGTATGATGATTATACAAGTGGGAATCCTGTAACTCCAGACCTTATCAATGTATTGACATACACTACCGGAATCGAACACAATGATACAACTTTCCAATCAGCATTTCCTTATGTTCAGGCACCGTGGAGAGGTTATGGTTTATGTTCAGGAGGTAGTTTTACAACATCCATCAAGCCGAATAATCTTGGTTTAAATGTTAGTGCACCGGAATTAGTAATGAGCCAGAATTATCCTAATCCTGCAAATACCTATACTATGTTCAAGATTCGTTCATCCGAAACTTCACAAGTCAGATTAAGGATTTATGATATTAATGGTGATTTGGTTGCAACTCCATTAAACAACGAAACCAAACCACCCGGAACATATAACATTACCTGGAATTGTGCAACTTTCCCTCCCGGAAACTACATCGCTGTTCTTTCCACCAATAACCGTACAGTGCAATCATTTAAGATTACAATCTCAAGATAATAAAATCACTATTATATCTTAAGCAGAAGACCGGGCAATTTGTCCGGTCTTTTTTTATTTAATTATTCATTACCTATCAGAAACATCAACAAAACATTCCCGGGTTCCTCTAATAATTTACAATTATTTAGCAAAGAAAATTTTGATTGGATAAATATATATTTTAGTTTTGCAGAATGAATAACACTTTCCAATTTGAATTATAAACGCCGACATAAAATCTCTGAAGAAGAGTTGGTTAAATTGCTTAAAGATCGCAATCAAAATGCTGTTGAAATTTTGTACGATAACTATGCAAGTGCCCTTTATGGTGTTATTCTCAGGATTGTTCAGAATGAGGAGACAGCTGAAGATCTTCTGCAGGATGCTTTTGTAAAGATATGGAATTCATTCCCCCAGTTCGATTCAACGAAAGGAAAACTATTTACCTGGATTGTTAACATTGCACGTAATCTTGCCATAGATAAGGTAAGGTCAAAAGATTTTGTTAACTCTAATAAGAACCAGAATATTGATAAGATTGCCTCCTTTGTAGAGTTAAACCATAAAGATAATTATAACCCTGATCTTATTGACTTAAAAGAAAAGGTGAACAAGCTTGAGCCTGAACAAAAGAAAATCATAAACCTTCTTTACTATGGAGGATACACTCAGGCAGAAGTTGCCAAGGAACTCGAAATCCCTCTTGGTACAGTAAAAACAAGAGCTAGAATGGCAATAAACAAATTGCGCGAAGAGTTCGAAATTGTTAAATTAAATTAATTCTTAGAAGAAGTAACTGATACTTCCTTTAATAAGTCGTGGAGCACCGGGAGTAAAGCAAAGCTGGTCAATTCCATCAACAGATTCTCCTTTAAGTCGTGTTAAAGTATCAAATTGCGCCTCATTCCACTCCACATTAAATATATTTTCAATCGTAGCTCCAAATTCAATCTTTTTCACTCTGTATTTAACTAGTCCGTCAACTAAAAAATAACCCAAAGCAACAACAGTATTTTCACTATTTGCCGGTCTGTTATCAATAGCGCGATAACGGATACTTGCACTGAATCCATCCTTCTTCAAAGTCAATCCTGCCACACTTGTAACCATAGGAGCTAATGGAATATAATTATGCCCAACAGCAGAGTCAGTGAATCTTCCTTGGCTATAATTCAAATCCATATCAAAATATAATGCCTTTGCCAATTGATATCTTACCGATAAATCCGCACCAAATCTTTGCGTCGGTCCGTTAATCTCTTCATCCGGAACATCCTGGTTTAAAGTAAGTTCATTAGCTAAATGAATCCCCCACAACCCGACATTAACAAGCATCTTAGGACATGGTTTAAAAGTACTTCCAATCTCATATCCGAGAGCAGTGGGCAAGGTGCTGACACTTGGATTACTTACTACAACACGTGCATCATTAGAATGAAAGCCATAGCCAGAACGAATAAAAAGCTGAACTTCAGGATTGAGATTATAATAAAGATTCAACTTCGGACTAATCTTCCCAGAAACTTTCCTGCCATTATAAGAAACATAATTTGTATCTTCTGAAACAGGAAGAACATCACTGTAATTCATATCGAATACATCAGCCCGAACCCCGGCATTTATAGACAATTTATGTGAGATTTCATAAGTTTTATCTATGTAAGCACTGTAACTTTGTTCATAAAGATTTCCCATACTCACCGTATCCAGAATCACCCTGTCCTCCTGGTGTCGCAAGGAGATCTGCCCAACATCTCCACGTGTTGTAAGACCGAAAACTGTTCTTAGATTATGCCCTGCCAAATCCTTATTTATCTCATAAGAACCATTATATCCAAATACTCTTCTGCCATTATCCCTTTGATTGATGCCATCTCCATGAATAGTATCCACAAGATAAAATGTAAAGTCAGTGAATAAATTCAACTGATAAAAAGAATAGTAAACCTGATTCTTCAGCACCCCACCATTATCAAAATAAGTCTTCAGGATAACATTCGCATTACTTCTGTCAGTATGCCCTCCCTCACTAGGGTCAAGGGCTCCGAATCTTGTAATCAAGCCTTCTGTTACTGCGCGTTCAGGAATTTGTCCCGACCCATTCCATGAAGAATTAAAATAAGAGCCTTCCATGGTCAATGTTGTTTTATCAGATAATTGTCCATCATATTTTCCGAAAACACTAAAGCGATTATAGTTCTGATGATTAACAAAATAGCTTGCCTGTTATACATGTTTTCTGCAGCAATATATGCAAATTCATTTTTCTTTGATAGAAGATGATGATCCTTTCCCAATAGGTTTAGCATCCCCATTACACGGTTCATCCCATAAGTACCTGCTTCAACTTTAATCATGTTATCAACATAGTTTTTGGTCGAGAAATCAGCAACGCCTGAAGTAGCGAAGTCTCCGAATTGCGTTGCATAAGTTCCCTTATATACATTCAATTCATCAATCGTTTCCGGAATCATAAAATGAGAATCAGCATATCCCTGACCATGCGCATGTGAGGGCAAATTCACAGGAATTCCATCCCAAAAAACAGCGAAGTCAGTTCCATGATCAGCATCAAACCCTCTTAAGAAAATCTGTTCCGCTTTGCCGCCTCCCTGATGCTGTGCAAGAAATAATCCGGGAACCAATCGCATCAAATCTTGTGCAGAGTTAACAGGTCTTTGAAGTATATCAATGCTCGTAATAGTATTCATTGTCTGATCCAAACTCCTTGATTCCGTAACACTCACCTCCTTTATATCAAATGCACCCTTCGACAATTTAATATCTAAAGAAACGGTTTTATTTTCCATAATATCAACAGGAATTGTCTGCAATTGATAACCAATAAAACTTATCTGAAGTTCATAATGACCGGTCTTTATATTATTAAATGAAAATCTTCCGAAAGCATCGGTAGTAACAGCCATTTCAGTTCCTTTAATAAACACAACAGTACCCGGAATCGGAGCTTTAGAAACCGAATCAACAACAGTTCCGATTACAGAACCTGTCTGCGAAAAGGCATTGAAACTGATAACTAATAAAAACAGGAAGTAAAATCTTCTCATAAATTACATGTTCTTTAATGTCACAAATATACGGAATTATTCATTGCTTGGTTTTGACAATTTCATTATGAGAATCTATTATTAATAAATCCAAATCTCTTCCAATCTCGTATCTTATTAAAACTAATAAAATTAAAAAGATATGAAAAAGTATTTATACCCTTTATTATTTGTCTTCTTCGGAGGCATGACAGCACTGATTTTTATCACAAGAAAAGATAAAGATGAGAACCATATATTCCCATTAAAACCCCGCTCGGAAGCATTTTCCAATTCCGGGGAATGGTTAAACTCCAAATCAGCCATAGAAGGTCTATTAGCTCGACTCCGTGAGAAGCCTGATGATGGAAAAGCAAAACTGCAACTTGCCGAAGCC
>Ga0206927_1171_pt1 | contig 13534 bp, 17 predicted proteins | sample Alteio_BWOrgHeat_60_FD_153249 | JGI IMG/M metagenome (GOLD analysis project Ga0206927, IMG submission 153249) | Enriched cells from forest soil in Barre Woods Harvard Forest LTER site, Petersham, Massachusetts, United States -... | ecosystem: Environmental > Terrestrial > Soil > Temperate forest >... | reverse complement strand
CTTTCAAAATTAGCCTGGTTTCATAAGAAATATCCGGAAGTTGTTCACACTCTACCTTTTTTTCCTCAAGAAATTCTCTTAAATTTATGCCGAGCGCAATTGCTTGTACCTCTTGCGCTTGGTGGTTATGACAAGCAGCATATTCTTTAAATTCTTGCGCATAGGATTTTTGCTTCTCTGTTTTTAAATGGAAAAAATTCCAAGGTAAAATAATTGCACCTGCTATTATGCTAGTTATACTAGTCCAAAAATCAAATCTCTCTCTTATCTTATTCATAATTAAGAACCATTAACTATATTATCTCTAGAGGTTTTGCAATAAATAATTAGATTAAAAGTATGAAATCCGCCCTGCCCCATATCCTGGTCGTTGATGATGATACGCGCTTAAGAGCGCTAATCAGAAAGTTCTTGGGCGAAAATGGCTTTGTAACTGCAAGCGCTGAAAATGCAGCCAAAGCGCGCGAAGTTTTGCAATATCTGAAATTTGATCTCATCGTGCTTGATGTCATGATGCCGAATGAGAGCGGGATTGATTTCTTAAAAACTTTGCGAAAAACCTCACAGATTCCGGTTCTGATGTTGACCGCACAAAACGAACCGCAAAATCGTATAGATGGTCTTGAAACCGGCGCGGATGATTATCTATCCAAACCTTTTGAGCCAAAAGAACTGGTGCTCCGCATAAAATCAATTTTGAAGCGGCAAAAGCCAAAGCATAATTTTGAAACTGTCGGATTAACTGCGAATGAATTGCAACTTATTGAAATACTTAGCCAGAAAGCGGGCAATGTAATTACGCGAGATGAACTGGCAGCCAGGCTTGGCAATATTACTGCGCGGGCTGTAGATGTGCAAATTACACGCTTGCGCAAAAAAATTGAAGTCGATCCTAAAAAGCCGATTTACATTCAATCAATAAGAGGCATAGGATACAAACTGAATGTATAAATACTTTAAAAAATATTTGCCGCGCTCATTCTATCGCCGCGCTCTTCTCATCATGATTTTGCCGACATTGGTCGCGCAGGCCTTTGCCATCTACATGTTCTACGAGCGCCACTGGAATAACGTTCGCCGGCATTTGGCCGCATCTTTGGCAGGCGAAGTGACGACAATTGTTTCCTATATTGAAAATGCCAAAAGTGAAGAAGCGATTTATAAATTCATCGAAAAATCGCAAAACCTTTTTGCGCTTAATTCAATTTACACAACACCGCAGCAGGCAACGCAATTCATGGTTGGCTATCACCTGACCAAATTCCGGCTTTATCGCAATAATTTACGCGAGCAGCTCGGCAATGATAATTTCTCGATTTATTCAAGTGACGACCGCTCACATATTCTCACCAAGGTTGATCTTAAAAACGGACATGTGCTTTTAATTGAAGTTTCTGATAAGCGGCTGTTCAACTCATCAACTTATATTTTCATCCTATGGATGATTGGCTCAACGCTTTTGCTAACGACCATCTCGGTAATTTTCCTCCGCAATCAGATCCGCCCAATTATTCGTCTGGCGCGCTATGCCGATAACTTCGGCCGTGGCTATGAAATGGGAAATATTAAGCTGGAGGGCGCTAAGGAAATCCGCCAGACGGCGCATGCATTCATGGTGATGAAAGAGCGCGTCAGCCGCCATGTCCGCCAACGTACCGAAATGCTGGCCGGGATTTCGCATGATTTGCGCACGCCGCTTACCCGTATGAAGCTGGAAGTTTCGATGCTGCGTGAAAAATCGGATAACGAAATGCTTTCTGGAATTGCCAAGGATATTGATGAAATGCAATCCATGGTAAATTCATATCTTGAATTTGTCCGCGGCGATGAAGGCGAAGAAGCTGTTATGGCAGATTTGGGCAAGATTATTGCCGATGTCGTCGCAAAATATAAGGACGATGGTGCGGATATAAAATTCGAAGCACCGGAAAAGCCGGTGAAAGCCAAGGTTAAACCTTTCCGTTTAGCGCGCGTGGTGCGCAATCTCCTTGATAATGCCCTAAAATATGGCAGCAAGGCTGAAATCTCAGTGGTTTCATGGCAAGATTCGATATTGATTATCGTTGATGATAATGGCCCGGGAATTCCAGCGGCAATGCGTGAGGAAGTCTTCAAACCATTTTTCCGCGCCGAAGGTTCTCGCAACCCAGAAACTGGCGGTATTGGCCTTGGCCTCTCAATTGTGCGTGACATCGTCCACAGCCACGGCGGCACGGTGGAACTCGGCGAATCCAACCTCGGTGGATTACGCGCAATGGTGCGATTGCCTGAATAGGTTATAAAAAAAGCGCCGTGGTTACCCACAGCGCTTTAAACTTTAACTTAAAAACGTCTTACGCGTTCGAAGCTTTTTTATTGATTTTTGAAATCTCGTTCAAATTTTCAACAGCTTGCTTGTTGATAATATCGAACACTTTCACTGAAGTGTCAGAAGCGAGTTTAGCAACATTCTGCGCGTTCTGGAGGTTAGTATCAAAATGATGTTGCGCATAGCGAGTGTGGTGATCAATTGCAGCTTCAGGAGTTGTTGCAGAAAGCAATTTACTAGCAACATTAGCTGCTGTTTGCGCTTGTTCTTGGAAGAGTTCAGTTTGCGTTTTCGCCAATTTTTGCAGGCCATCAAACCAAGCTTTATAAGCTTGTGAAAGCGCATCATTAGTATTTTGCTGGATTTCATTTAGTTTTTTGAAATCAACAACGTTAGATGCGTTGTTTGGGTTGAAGTTTTTGAACCATTGTTGAGCTTGCTCTTGGTATTGGCCAAAAGCTTTATTGTTGAATGGGTTCGAATTATTAGATTGGTTATTATTAGCCATGGGGAGTTCTCCATTAAATTTGAATACAGAGTGATTATATTGCATTGCAGCAAGATGTCAAGGCTTATTTTGCTGCGCTGCAACAATTTATTCGGATAGCTCCAAAGCCCGCTGTTTTGCTTGGGTTGCGGCCTGTTTAATTAAGGTTTTTAAAGCATTTTTCTGCTCCAAAACCTTCAGCGCCGCCTCGGTTGTTCCACCCTTGCTGGTAACGTTAATTTTAAGCTGTTCCAGGCTTTCAGATGCATTTTCTGCCAGTAAAACGCTACCCTTAATAGTCTCTAGCGCCAGTAATTTGGCTGTTTTTTCATCCAACCCCAAGGCAACGCCAGCTTCCACCAAACCTTGTGCAAATAAAAACACATAAGCCGGCCCACTGCCTGAAATTGCGGTGACGGTATTAATAAGCTTCTCGTCCTTAAACCAAACCAACTTTCCACATGGTTTTAGCAGCTTTACCACCAGCGCCTTATTTTTCGCGCTCAAAACCTTATTCGCCACTGCGCCGATAACACCTTTGCCAATCACCGCCGGCAAATTCGGCATGGTGCGGATAATCACGCTGCTCTTCAAATGCTTTTCAATATAAGCAATCGTTTTGCCTGCAATTATCGAAACCACCAAGGCCTTGTTGAATCGCGCCAATTCCGGCAAAACTTCATTCAAATTTTGCGGCTTTACGGCCAGAATAATCACATCCGGTACATAAGTTTTAGATAATTTGGCCAAGCTTTTATAAACTGCAATTTTTTTGCCCAGCTTCGCAAACGGATCCACAACAGCAATATCACCAGCTTTCACGCCACTTTTCAGCCAGCCGTTCAGCATTGCGCTGCCCATTTTTCCGCAACCGATGAGCAAAATTTTCATGCTTATGCTTTTTTGGTTTTCTTGGCCGGTTTCTCAGCCGTGCCTTCTAATTTTGCAAGGCGAGCTTCCAGCTCTTCAATTTTGGCTTTGTGCGCATCCAATTCTTTGCGGCTCACCAAATCCATCCCTTCGATCATATAATCAAACTGCTCGGCTGCCCATTTGCGCACCTGGCGCTGCATTCCGCTCATTGCCGTAATTGTGCTATTGCCAAATTTCGCCAGATCATCGAGGAATTTATATTCTGCCATGTTGAACCTTTTATGTTATGCCCGTATATTAAATTGCTAACAAATAAAAGACAAGCTCCATGCTGACATATCCAAATATCAACCCAGTTGCGATTAAATTCGGCCCAATTTCTATCCGCTGGTATTCGCTGGCCTATATAATCGGCATTGTGGCAGGCTGGTGGTATGCCGGCAAAATGAATGCTCGCGCCAAATTCATGAACGCCAAGCAATATGATGCAATCTTGAGCTGGATAGTAATGGGAATTATTCTCGGCGGCCGTTTGGGCTATGTGCTGTTTTACAAACCAAGCTATTATTTTCATAACCCATTAGAGATATTTTATCTATGGGAAGGCGGAATGTCATTCCACGGCGGGATGATTGGGACGGTTTTGGCCATTTTCATTTTCTGCCGCCTCAATAAAATCGAATTTTTCCGCGTTATGGATGTTGCGGCTTGCGTTTCGCCAATCGGCTTGTTTTTGGGAAGGCTTGCCAATTTCGTCAACGGCGAACTCTATGGCCGCCCAACCAATTCGCCAATCGCCATGATCTTCCCAAACAGCGACGGCCTGCCCCGTTACCCCAGCCAGTTAATTGAAGCCTCATTGGAAGGCGTTTTGTTTTTTATAATCCTTTCAACGCTTTTCTGGAAATTCAACAAATGGCAGCGTCCCGCGTTTCTTTCCGGCGCTTTCCTCATTTGCTACGGCATATTCCGCATCATTGGGGAAACCTTCCGCGAACCGGATAGTTTTATGGGCTATTTCCTCGGCGGAATTACCATGGGGCAAATTTTGTGCATCCCAATGCTGCTACTTGGTTTTTATCTGATTTTTTGGTCATCACGTGCAAAGCGCGTTGTTTAAACAAATAGTTGACGAAATCAAGCAAAGCGGCGGCATTGGCGTTGATCGCTATATAGAACTGTGCAACACGCATTATTATTCAACGCGTGATCCGCTTGGAGTAAAAGGTGACTTCACCACTGCTCCTGAAATCTCTCAAATCTTTGGTGAAATGATCGGCATCTGGGCCATTACCCAATGGGAAAAAATTGGCTCACCCGAAAAATTCGCATTATTGGAACTCGGCCCTGGCCGCGGCACATTGATGGCTGATTTATTACGCGCTACCAAAGTTGTGCCAGGTTTTAAACCAGAAATTCATTTGGTTGAGTTAAGTCCAACTTTAATAGCGATACAAAAGGCAAAGCTATCAGCAACATGGCACCGCGAAGTTCCTACGCTTGATATTCCCACAATAATCATCGCCAATGAATTTTTTGACGCATTGCCTGTAAAGCAATTCATCGGCAAACTAGAGCGCAAAGTGGTTTATGAAAACGGCCAGCTTGCGTTTAACATCGCTACCGAAGATGGAATCACAAATGAAATTTGCGAAAGCGGCCTGCAAATTATGCGCAGATTAACAGCTCAAGCCGCCGCCGGAATTATTATTGATTATGGCTATACAACCAACAGCCGAAAAAATACCTTACAAGCTGTCAAAAACCACAAATACCATAACGTGCTCGAAAACCCTGGCGAGGCTGACCTCACCACTCTGGTAAATTTTCCCGCATTAGTTGAGCAAGCTGCAAAACCGTGCAAAATAACCACGCAACGCGAATTTTTATTGGCACATGGGGCCGATGTAAGGGCAAAAGTCTTGAATAAGGAGCAAGATCTGGAAAGGTTAATTTCGCCCGAACAAATGGGCGAGCTATTTAAGGTGTTATGTTTCTAACTTCAAAAAAACTTAGCGCAAAACACGGATTTTTTACCCGCATTGGCGGAGTAAGCCAAGGCGATTACGCATCACTCAACTGCGGTTTTGGTTCTGGCGAAGATCGCGAGCTGGTTGAGCAGAACCGGAAAATTGTTCTTGATAAAATCGGCGGGAAAATATTAGTCACCGCAAAGCAAACCCATAGCGATATTGCAATTGTTGTCAGCGGCGAAGGCCAATATGAAGGTGACGCCATAATTACCAAAACCCCTGGTATTGCCGATGCCGTTTTAGCCGCAGACTGCTGCCCTATTTTGTTGCAAGATAAATCCGCTGGCATAATTGCTGCCGTTCATGCCGGTTGGCGCGGGGCGCGGTTTGGCGTTATCGGATCTGCCATTCGTACCATGCAAAACCTTGGCGCGACCGATATTTCGGCAGTAATTGGCCCATGCATCCAGCAAAAATCATATGAAGTTGGCGATGAATTCGTTTCCGTTTTCGCCAGCGAATCTGCTGGCAATGGCCAATTCTTCCTTCATTCAAACCGCGTTGGCCATTATATGTTTGACCTACCGGGCTATATTGCCGAAAAACTCCGTAAAAATGGGGTGCAAAACATTGATGATTTAGGCGAAGACACCCTCACCCAACCCGAAAAATTCTACAGCTACCGCCGCGCGACACTGGATGGCAAAAAAGAATATGGCCGGCAGATTAGTGTGATTTGTTTGTGATTAAATAGAAAAATATAAACCTGTCATCAAGGCAGTATTAATAACGCTCATTATTTTGACTATAAGAAATAACCGCTTATAAGATTCATCTGCTTTTGCTAACGTATCCTTAGGGTCTTGCTGCATAATTTTTAGAATTTCATACTAATAATTATACCTACTTGTGCAATGGCTAGACCAATAATCCATTTCAGTTGATTATGAAAACCATCCCTCATTTCAGATCTTACGCTGCTTATATCTTCTTTAAATTCAACTCTTAAATCTTCGAGTTCAACTCTTAAATCGCCAATGTCTTGCTTCACTTCCGTCCTAAGATTGTTGATTTCTTCTTTCACTTCCATTCTCAAATCACTTATATCCTGTTTCAGTTCAGATTTAGTAATTTGCAGCTCTTCCTTAATTCCAGACGTATCATCTTTGCTAGCAGCGTTCTCAATGCTTACTCCATTGATCCCTTCGACAACAGCTTTTGCCTGCAATTCGGGCATACCCGATAATTTGAGGTTTTCGTAAATTTTAAGTGTATCCATGTGCAGCGTTATCATGTTCCCATAATAACAAAGCTCAAAATCACAGTCAATAAAAATTACACCATAATGGTGGTTAGCTAAACATCCAATAAATCATTAGAAGCCGCATCACCAGAGTTATCCTGAATAAACTTCAACCGGTGTTCCGGCTTCTTGCCCATTAATCGCTCAACGATATCTGCGGCCGCTGCCGCATCTTCAATAGTAACTTTGAGCAATTTGCGCTTGCCCACTTCCATCGTTGTTTCTTTGAGTTGCGAAGGCGTCATTTCGCCCAAACCTTTAAAGCGACTAACTTCTGGTTTGCCCTTCATTTTAGCGACGATTTTATTTTTCTGGTCATCATTTGCCGCATACTCAACTTCTTTGCCTGTAGAAATGCGGAACAATGGTGGCTGCGCGAGGAACAAATGGCCGTTAGTAATCAGCTGCGGCATTTGCTGGAAGAAGAACGTCATGAGTAGCGATGCAATATGCGCGCCGTCAACGTCGGCGTCGGTCATGATAATCACTTTTTCATAGCGCAAGTCATCATCATTATATTTGCTGCCGGTGCCGCATCCGAGCGCGATTTCCAGGTCATTAATTTCCTGGTTGGCCATAATTTTATCAGTCGTTGCCGAAGCAACGTTTAATATCTTACCACGCAACGGCAAAATCGCCTGGAACTCACGGCTGCGTGCCTGTTTGGCCGAACCACCCGCCGAATCACCCTCAACGATGAATATTTCGGCACCTTCAGCGCCTTCACGCGAGCAATCCGCGAGTTTTCCCGGCAAACGCAAGCGAGTTGTTGCGGTTTTGCGCGAGACTTCTTTTTTGTTCCTATTCAGCCGCTCATTAACGCGCTCTTCGAGGTATTCAATGAGTTTACGTGCGTCTTCAGGATTACCGGCGAGCCAATGGTCAAAATGGTCGCGGACGGCGTTTTCAACCAGTTTCGCCACTTCAGAATTAGTAAGCTTATCCTTGGTTTGCGATTGGAATTGCGGGTTTTTGATGAAGAGCGAAAGAATTACACAAGCCTCGCCCAAAATATCTTCCGAAGTAATTTTCTCGAGCTTTTTGTTATCTTTAAACTCAGCGTAAGTCTTAATCGCCTTGGTAGTCGCGGTTTTCATACCGGTTTCGTGCGTGCCGCCTTGTGGCGTATAAATCGTGTTGCAATAAGTTTTAATGAAACCTTCGCCATCATTCGGCCAAGCAATTGCCCATTCAACGCGGCCCTGTTTTTCCGGCAGTTCAACATCACCAGTGAAGAATTCTTCGGTAATGGTAAGCTTGCCGTGTAACTCATCTTTCAAGTAGCTAACCAGCCCATCTTCAAAATGGATAACATCTTCTGCCGGAATGCCCATATCGGCTGTAATCAGTGCCGGGTCGCAATTCCAGCGAATTTCTACACCGCGGAATAAATAGGCTTTTGATTTAATGAAGTTGTAAACCCGCGCCGGTTTAAACTGCAATTTCGTGCCGAAAATTTCCGGATCTGGGTGGAATGTAATTGTCGTCCCGCGGCGGTTGGCTGCAGTTCCAGCCTGTTTGAGTTTCGTAACTGCGTGGCCTTTGCTAAAATCTTGCTTATAAACCGTTTTATTGCGCACAACCTCAACTTCCAGAATATCTGAGAGCGCGTTGACGACTGAAATTCCCACACCGTGTAAGCCGCCGGAAGTTTGGTAAGCCTTATTGCTGAACTTGCCACCTGAGTGGAGAGTTGTAAGAATAACCTCAAGTGCAGATTTTTTAGGGAATTTAGGATGCGGATCAATAGGGATGCCGCGCCCGTTATCCGAAACTTTCAATATGTTACCGGCCAATAATTCAACTTCTATGCGCGTAGCGTGGCCAGCAACAGCTTCATCCATCGAGTTATCAAAAACTTCGGAAATTAGGTGATGCAGAGCATTTTCATCAGTGCCGCCGATATACATTCCGGGGCGTTTTCTAACCGGTTCTAAGCCTTCTAAAACTTCGATATCCTTGGCGGTATATTCCGCTTCGTGCTTATCCGCGCCTGAAAATAAATCTCTCGTACCAGCTTTGCTTTTTGCCATAATGCCAAGGTTTTAGCGGGTTTGGGGGAGGTTGGCAAGCTATATATAGATTATCAGTAGAATGAGAGATCTCGAAGAATCTTAAATTAATTGAAAGTTAATAATATTAAACTATGATTTTTATGATGTCAGATGAGCAAATGAATTTTGTTAGGGCTGGAATTCGAATTATTGGCCCGGAAGCTGCAGGATATGCTGCGGTAATTTTATATCTATCTCGAACTAGTGCTGGAGCTGCGCAGGCTCAGCTTTTAAATTTTAAAGTAGAATCAGAATTTGATTTTGATGATAGAGCACGTGCTTACAAACTTATAGTTCGTGAGGGTCGTAATAATTCTAGCTATACAGATAATGGCGCGTTATTTAGAGATAAATGCGATTCTGCGCTGTATAATATGCCACAAGCTTCTACTATTGAAAAAGCTTGTGCTGCCATACAAAGATTTAGAGAGAAACAAAGAGAATAGTGTGAGTTATTCGCGGTGGTATGGGTGGTTGTTAGAGAGCGACCATAGGCGGTAGATTTGCTCGGTCAGCACCAACCGCACCAACATATGCGCCATTGTCATTTTGCCGAAGGCGAGGAGGAGATCAGCGCGCTTGCGAACTTCTTCACTGTGGCCATCAGCTGCGCCGATTAGGAAAATGATTTCTTTAGACTGTGCTGCGGCGGTTTCAACTTTGCTGGATAATTCGAGTGTTTTCAATTCCTTGCCGCGTTCATCTAGTGCGATTACAAATGCATTTTTGGGGATTTTTGCCAAATGGTCATCAGTCTCGATAATCTCAACTTTCCAATTCTTGCAGCGCTTCAAATATTCATCCTGCAACGCAAGCAAATGTTTATCTTTATTGCGGCCGCTGGCGATTATTTTGATTTTCACGCGAAATATTTTTCCAATATTTTCGAATAAACTTGGTGAAGTTGGCGAATTTCTTCAACGCTTGCGTTTTCATCAACCTGATGCGCTGATTTGTTGACCAAACCAAATTCAATCACTTCGGCATAATTATGAATAAACCGCGCATCTGATGTGCCGCCGGTGGTGGAAAGTTCGGGCGTTAAACCAGTAACTTCTTTTACTGCTGCTACCGTAATTTCGCTTAAGAATCCTGGCTTTGTAAGGAATGATTCGCCGGAAACGTGATATTTCAATTCAACTTTATCATCATCGCCAACAACGCCTTCGATCCATGATTTTAGTTTTTCGGAGGTGTAATAATCATTGAAGCGAATGTTAAAAATTGCCCGCGCTTCTGCCGGAATTACGTTAGTTGCCGGGTTGCCGACGTCAAATGTTACTACTTCTAAATTGCTCGGCGCAAAGTGACTGTTGCCAGGGTCTAAAACATAGTTTTGCAGTTTGTGCAAAATATTCACCAGCTTTTTCACCGGATTATCCGCATTGTGCGGATAAGCCGCATGCCCTTGAGCGCCACGCACTTTTATGGTGCAATTCATGCTTCCGCGCCGACCGATTTTGGCCATTTCGCCCAGCTTTTCAGGGTTGGTTGGCTCTCCGACTATGCAGGCGTCAATTTTTTCCTTGCGTTTGGCGAGTGTTTCTAAAACCTTTTTCGTGCCGTCAACTCCGGGCCCTTCTTCATCAGCGGTTAGTAAAAAGCTTATGCTACCCTGCTCTTTTTTGGTGAATTCAATTCCGGCAATAAGCCCGGCGGCAACTGCCGCTTTCATATCAGATGCGCCGCGGCCATAAAGAATTCCGTCACGCACGCTTGGCTCAAATGGCGGGGTTTTCCAGCTCGATTCATTTCCCGACGGCACAACATCAATATGTCCGGCGAAGCAAAAGTTTTTGCCAGCATTGCCGAAGCGCGCATATAAATTATCCACTTCGCCAAATTTCATCCGCTCACATTTAAAACCGGCAGATAGCAGCATACTCTCAATATAATCAAGGCAGCCCGCCTGTTCCGGCGTGACGGATGGGAAGGAAATCAAGCGTTTGGTAAGTTCAACTACGTCTGCCATTTTTGCTATTGAATTTGAAATATTTTTTCACGCGAACAATGCGTAAAATTATTATTACTCCGATAATTAGCAGAAAAACCGGGGCAAGCCAGAGGAAATATGTGTCCGGCATAAAAGTTGGTTTTTGCAAAATGCTTTCGCCATAATGATCAACCAGATATTTTTTAATCTGCACATCACTCTCACCATGCAAAACTTTGCTGCGGATAACTGCCCGCATATCAACCGCCAAGCCAGCGTTTGATTCAGCGAGAGATTCGCCCTTGCAAACCATACAGCGGATTTCGTGGAACAGGTTTTCGGCACGCAGCTCCTCTTTCTGATTAGAAAGCCGTTGCTCGTTTTGAAATGAAAACGCCGCCCCCGCATATAAAAACAGGCAAATGAACAGCAAAATTCTCATGGCGTTTTCTTTCTTAGCTCGTCAACAATCGGCAAAAGTTGGTTTTTGATGATATCTTCATCCAAAACGCCGCGATGGTGGAAATAAATTACGCCCTCATTATTCACCACATAAGTTTCTGGAATTCCAGTTGCGCCTAGGCTAATTGAAATTGCGCGGTTGCCATCAAACGCAACTTTTTCATATGGGTTGCCGTTTTTCTTTAAGTAATTGAGTGCTTCCGCTTTGGTATCAGCAACATCGATGCCGTAGATTTTATAACCTTTGGCGGCCAAATCTTTCACCAGTTCATGTTCCTCCTGGCAACTCACGCACCATGAAGCAAAGAGGTTGATGATAAGCCCGTTTTGTTTGAAATCTTTATCAGTGATGAGCGAATTTGTGGTCAGCTCCTGCGTTTTAAAGCTTTCGAGCTTTTTGCCGACCATACTCGGGATGAAATTATTGTTGCCGGCCAAATTGGTGACATAAGCCAAAATTACGGCCAGGCAGAAAAACAATACGAGTGGAATTAAATTAGCGGCTTTCATAGCGCCAAATTAGCAGGCTTTTAATTGCGATGTCAAAACCTGAATTTCACGAGCGAGCGATTCGTCGGTTGCAACCATTTCCTCAACCCGGCGGCAGGCATGGATTACAGTAGTGTGATCTTTGCCGCCGAACATTTTGCCGATATCGACCAGTGATTTTGTTGTGAGGTTTTTGGCGATGAACATCGCAATCTGGCGGGCGCGTGCAATGTTTTTGCTGCGTGAGCTGGAAAGGATTTCGGAAAGTTTAATGCCATATTTCGCGGCAGTTTTTTCCTGAATTTCTTCAATCGTCACTTGCTTATCTTTAATTTTGAGTAAGTCTGATAGCCATGATTTGGCGTTATCGAGGCTGATTTCGCTTTTCACCAATGTTGCGCGGGCGATGATGCGGTTTAGTGCGCCTTCTAATTCACGGATGTTGCTGGTGATATTTTGCGCAAGGAAAGTAACAATCTCGTCAGAAATTTCGGCATTGTAGCCAATAGCTTTGGATTTCAAAATCCGTAAGCGAAGCTCATAATCAGCCGCGTGGATATCAGCCACCAAGCCGCTTGAGAGGCGTGAACGCATGCGTTCTGGCAGGTCGCTAAATTCTGAAGGTGTGCGGTCGCATGAAATAACCAGTTGTTTGCCAGATTCAACGAGTGATGTGACTGTATGGAAGAATTCTTCCTGGGTTGAATTTTTGCCGGCGATGAATTGAAAATCATCAATCATCAAAATATCGGCTGAGCGGAGTTGTTCCTTAAACTGCAAAGTGCTGCGTTCTTTGAGTGAGCGCACATATTGGTGGAGGAATTTTTCGGCTGATAAGTAAATAACTTTGCGCTCAGGGAATTTTTCTGCGTTGTAATTGGCAATTGCATGCATCAAATGTGTTTTGCCCAAACCAACACCACTGTGGAGGAATAGTGGGTTTAAGCCAGAAACATAGCCATGTTCAGCAATTTGTTTGGCAGCAGCAAATGCAAGTTCGTTTGAAGTTGCGGTGACGAAGCTTTCAAATGTAAAGCGCGAATCAATCTTTGAGCCGATGGATTCATTATAGCTGGCAATATTTACAATGTTATTGGCGATATTGTTCTCAACTTCAACTTTCGGGTCAATTGCCGCGATTTGTTGAGTAACCATGTTGGCTGCAGCGGCGTTAACATCAATAATAATTTGTTTGATTTCGCCATTGCTGACAAAGCGAATTTTTGTGCCGTAATGGCTTTCGACCCATTCTTTGATGAATTTGGTTGGTGCTGCTAGTTTTAAAACACCATTTTCCAGGCCTATATATATGAGTGGTTTAATCCAGCTATTGAAAGTTGCCTGGCCGAGCTGTTTTTTAAGCGCTGTTTTGGCATTTTCCCAAACTATGTTGGTAGCTGAATTATTCTGAAGGGCTTCTAACATTATTTCTGCCCCCAAGGTAATTTATTTTCCTGCCAGCTGATAACGCCGCCTTCAATATTGTAGCTTTGTGAATAACCTAATTGAGTTGCAATTTGTGCCGCTTGTGCTGAACGCCCACCGGCTTTGCAGATAAATAAAATTTTATTCTCGCGTGGTAATTTCAAATCTTGAAATTCAGCAGCGAAATTTTGGTTTACAGCATAATCTGGCGAATTGAGAAGTGATAT
>Ga0206927_1160_pt2 | contig 13541 bp, 10 predicted proteins | sample Alteio_BWOrgHeat_60_FD_153249 | JGI IMG/M metagenome (GOLD analysis project Ga0206927, IMG submission 153249) | Enriched cells from forest soil in Barre Woods Harvard Forest LTER site, Petersham, Massachusetts, United States -... | ecosystem: Environmental > Terrestrial > Soil > Temperate forest >... | reverse complement strand
TCTGGCGGTGTACGCGAAGACACGACCGGAACGATTAAGCGAAGCGGCGGAGGCGGTGGGCAAGGCCGTGCTCGCGGGCTGATAAGAGATTTTCTTAAGGAATCCGAACCGGGCCATACCTACGCAACTGCAACACCGAACCGCCAGCGCTTGGATAGGCTGGCGGTTTTCTGTTATATATTTGACCCGATAAGATATTCGCGGAATTTCTATGGAAAGCCAGCTCGCGTATAAGACAATTCGCTCACTGCCCAAAGGAGCGAGTGCTTATGAAGGAAGACGAGAAGATAGAATTGATTCCTGCACGGTTTGTGACAACACCTGCTCCTGCTGTTCCCAAAAAACCGAGAGAATCTTTGTTAGGGGAGACCCTATATGATGGTTGGACAGTTACTCAACAGCTTTCCAAACTAAAAGAGGCCACTGGAAGTCACTTTTCGTGTGGATATATCGCAGAAAAGGATGGTAAAAAAGCGTTCGTGAAAGCGGTTGATTTCATCGATGCATTAACAGACGAAGATCCAATGAAGCAATTGGGTATTCTTACCGCAGCCTTTAATTTTGAGCGCGATTTATGTTATAAGTGTCGGGCCAGCGGTTTAAATAAAATTGTCCACCCTATTGCCCATGGAGGAAAACACTTGCGAGAGGGTGATCTCCTCTCACGTGTTGAATACATTATTTTCGAACGCGGCACAGGGGACGTGCGCTCCCATTTAGCATCAATGAAATCCTTTGACAACGCGTTTGCTTTTAGAAGTTTGCATAATATCTCAGTTGGTATATCTCAATTGCACTCGGTGGATGTCGCTCATCAGGATATAAAGCCCTCCAATGTTGTGGTGTTTGACAAATCTTCAAAGCTTGCAGATTTGGGACGCGCGTCGTCTCGAATGCTAAAATCACAATACGATGACTACCAGGTTGCTGGCGATTGTACTTATGCTCCACCTGAATTGTTGTACAATTCTATCGATCCGGATTGGTTGTACCGTCGAATTGGATGCGATGTTTATCACTTGGGAAGCATGGTAACGTTCTTTTTTAGTGGCACGCCAATGACCCCCTTATTATTTTCTCTCATTGATGCGATTTTTCATCCGGATGTTTGCAAGGAAAGCTACGATGCGCTAAAACCGATATTGCAAAATGCGTTTGGTCAAGCCATCGCTAAAATCAAGTCTGAAATGGAGCTCAAAGACAAAGCAGAGGTTTGCGAGATCATTAAAGAGCTTTGCAATCCCGATCCAAAGCAACGAGGTGATTCTAAAAATATTGCTTCTAAGCAAAATCCGTTCGCAATGACTCGATACATTTCGAGGTTTAACTACCTTGCCTCCAAGGAGGAGCTAAAACTGATGGGCAAAGAAATTGCAAGACCTATTTGACGATAGGCACCGAACAGTTTTACCGCGATGGCACAGATATTCAGATACCATCGCGCGGGGTGAATTGTTGCCTTTAAAATCGGGGACAACAGGGTTGCCTCGCGCAACTTTCCGATTCGAAGAGAAGCTACGCAACTGGAAAGATGGGCGAACCATCGAGTATGCAACCGAGCTAATTGAAAGCGCAGTCTTGTTGGGAGCGAACGAAGAGTCTCGGGAAGCGGCAGAGTATGTACTTGAAAATGCTAAACCGTGGATGATCGGCGCTGTAACGGTTGCCAAGCGAATATTGGGTAGGCCAGTTTCTGATTATGAAGAACTTCTCCGTTCGCGGAGCGAAAACACGGTTGAGGAGAGCAAAAGTACAATAAAGCTCATTCGCAAGACTCTCAAGAACGAAATGCAGGTGCCATTTCTTTGGGTGGACCTCGCTCTCGCATACGAAAATCTCGGCGCTCAGGGCAAGGCCGAACGCGCAATGAAAATTGCGCTGAGTTTTGCATCTTCAAATCGTTTTGTTGTGCGCGCAGCAGCGAGGATGTTTGAACGCCATGGTGACATTGACTACTCCCATGAAGTGCTTCGAAAGAGTCAATTGTTGTTAGCGGATCCATGGGTATTGGCCGCAGACATTGCAATTTCTAGCAAGGTCCAAAGATCCTCGTACTACCTCAAAAATGCGATGCGTCTTCTTGAAGATGACCAACGATTCTCGCCCTTTCACACTGCGGAATTGGCGAGTGCGGTCGGTTCCATTGAACTTGAAAATGGAAAGCAGAAAAAGGGAAGGCAACTTTTGCGCGCCTCTCTTCGACAACCGACTGAGAACACAATTGCTCAGGCTGCCTGGGCAACTCGAAAATATGGCGTGCTAATTGATCTTGAAGGAGTTTCCATGGCGCATCCTTCGGCAGAGGGCCGAGCGCTGGATGATTTCGCAGCCGGTAAGTGGAATGAAGCGCTTAGGTATTCACACAATTGGTGGCTTGATCAACCGTTTTCCCGAAGACCGGCAATACTCGGCTCCTATATTGCCCTTCTCGTTGAGGATTATAAACGTGCGATTACCATTTCTGATAATGGATTGACCCCCAACCCAGACAGTGTCATGCTTTTAAACAACGAATCGTTCGCATTGGCACGAAGCGGTCAGTTGGAGTCAGCAGAAAATGTGTTCGCAAAAATCCCGAGAAACCAATTATCCGGCGACGAAGAATATGTCTGGTACGCAACGAGCGGTTTACTGAATTTTCGAAAGGGGAACATTGTGGAGGGGCGCAAGCTATATCAGAAGGCTATCGAATATTTTGCCAACAGCCAAGATTTGCGGAAGCACGGCAGCGCGTTCTTAAATTATGCCTTAGAGGAAATTCGTGTTCACCCCGAGAAAAGAAGTGAATTACTCGGTCGAGCCAAACAATTTGAAGCGGGTCCTGTGGATATCCGGTTTACATTGAAGCGGCTGCAGGATTTCAATCCGGCTAAACCTGTGCATCCTTAAAAAGAGTCATGCCACTCGCAGCAAGCCTTCTCCCGCTTCGCTGGCGCGCCTGAGACGAAGAGCTGGGAAGGCTAGCCGAGAAATATGGCTCTCTATGCCCAGACCGTTGGTCTAGCGACTAGGATTTATGTAACCTATTCATGTAACCAAAAATGATCCACTGAGCCTTTTTCATGGTTGAAAGCTGCGTATTTTCCCGACTCTGACACATTGTGCGGCACACCTATGGAAGACGGGGCGTAACGGCGCAAATTTTGCTATTTCTAGCAAGTCGCGTCGTCATAAATAGTTGTACGATTTTGGGGAGGTGGCGGGAATTCAAGGCGACGTCCGAGGGCAAAGCTGACTTCCATGCCTGCCGCGTCGCCTACATCACCCACCTGATCGAATCTGGCGCGGACGTAAAGACTGTGCAGACGCTGGCGCGCCACTTCGATCCGCGCATCACTCTCGCGGTGTACGCAAAGACACGACCGGAGAGGTTGGCGGACGCGGACGAGGCAGTAGGAAGGCCGTGCTGGCATAGACCAGGTAGGAGTTTTCCGTTTCAGCGGAATCGTCTGGCGAACGATCACCTAATAGTGTTCTTTGCGGATCAGAGCTTCCGAGATATCCTGTGAAGCAGGAAAGGTTGACGCAGTATGGCCACAGCAAATCATCTGAAAGCACTCCTGCGTAGTCATGCAGATGGCGATGATGAGAGATTCTATGCCGTGGCGCTGCAGATGGCAGCGCAAGAGGCCCGGCTTGGGCACACAAAATTTGCCTTAGAACTTCGGGAACTTGTCGATTCGGCTCAGAAACGAACGGGAGGAATGGTCGCACCGCGACAGCGACCCATTCCAATAGTCCAGCCACAGGGCGAACTGGCGGGACTATTGAACATCATATACCCAGATTCACGTTTGTCAGAAATGGTGCTCGATGATGAACTTCGAAAGCAAATTGAGCACGTCGTTATCGAGCAACGACAGCGAGAACAACTCAAAGAAGGTGGATTCGAGCCGCAGCGTAAGTTATTGCTGGTTGGCCCCCCCGGCACAGGAAAGACGATGACCGCCCGTGTGCTTGCCGGTGAACTCGGTCTTCCATTGTTTACCATTCAGATCGACGGACTGATCACGAAGTTTCTCGGTGAAACGGCAGCAAAACTGCGCCTGATCTTTGAGGCGATTGCGCGCAGTCGCGCGCTCTATTTCTTTGATGAGTTCGATGCGTTGGGCGGAGAACGTGGCGCACGAAACGACGTGGCAGAAATTCGCCGGGTTCTGAATTCCTTCCTTCAGTTTCTCGAACAGGACCAGTCTGAAAGTTTGATCGTAGCCGCGACAAATCATCCTGATCTACTGGACCGCGCACTTTTTCGTAGATTTGACGCTGTGATCGAGTACGTGCTTCCAACACCAGAAGTCGCCGCATTAGTTATGCGGTCTCGATTGTCGATGTTCGATACCTCCGAAATCGACTGGGCTAAGGTGACGGCCGCCACTACCGGACTCAGCCATGCAGATGCTGTTCGTTGCAGCGACCATGCTGCAAAAAAAGCAATCCTTGAACGGACCACAAGAATTAACAACGTTGATCTTATGAAGGCAGTGCAAGTTCGGCACTCTATGCACGGTCGAAATAAACGAAAGTAAGCCAATGGCCAATCGTGATCGCCCGCACATAGTCGTTCCTACCCCTGCGGCCGCTGAACCCTATTCTCCTCATCCACCGAAATTTGATCGGGTAAGCTTACCAACACCTCACGATCCGGTTGCGCACGGCGCGGCGCTTATAACATCCCTTACTACAGCAAAAACGGACGCTGACGCGCGGCGTGAACACGGCAAATCGCTTATTCCTGCGGGTGCAACGCCCGGTCTATATATTCAATTCGATTCCATTGAGAACGTGCCGCTGAAACTCGAAAGCTTGGAAAACAAAACAAATCATATCGAACTATGCGCCGTGCAGGACGTCGAACTTGAAGACGCACACGGAAACAAGAAAACGATACAGCGCGCAACGGTATTCGTGCCCGATGGCGCGGTTGGACATTTCCTGAAGCGCTTCGTAGAGTATTGCACTCAGACGACCGTGGGCGGCGCGCGAAAGAACAAAGACCTGGTCGATAGAATCGCGGCATTGCGGCTCGCAACGCTCCAAGCCTTGTGGACGGACACAGATTCATATCCGGAACCAAATGAGGAAATATGGTGGGAAGTGTGGTTACGTCGCGATGACGACGCCGAGGTTGAGCGATTCAGAGATTTTGCATCGAAAGCTGGTATCCAAGTTAGCGCGCGACATCTGAAATTTGATGAGCGCACCGTTATACTAACTCTAGCGAAAGCAACGCAGCTGAGCTCATCAGTCGATGTTCTCAACGATCTGGCAGAAGTACGGCGCGCGAAGGAGACAGCTAATTTCTTCGTGAATCTCGATGGCTATGAGCAAGCATTGTGGACAGATACCGTGCGGGACCAGTTGGGTTCTCCAGCCACTGACGCACCGGCGATATGCGTACTGGATACCGGCATTAATCGCGCCCACCCACTGATCGAGCGTTTTCTTGCGAACGTAGACTGCCACACAATCAAGCCCGAGTGGACCGCCCAAGATAACGATGGACACGGAACCGAGATGGCAGGACTGGCGCTGTATGGCGATTTGACGCCCATTTTGACGGCTGCTGGCACCCCTATCTCTCCAGGACACATCTTGGAATCGGTAAAAGTGCTACCGCCACGAGGGCACGCCCCGAATCCACCAGATCTTTACGGTGCCGTGGTCGCCAGCGCTACGAGCCAAGTAGAAATCCAAGCTCCTGCGCGCCGGCGGGCGTTTGCGATGGCGGTAACTTCTACAGACGAGAGAGACCGGGGGCAACCTACTTCATGGTCTTCGGCAATTGACGCGCTCGCGGCTGGACGTTCATTCGATCCGACAATCCAAGGCTTGGTTTATCTCGATAATGCAGAAGCAAACGCGCATCGGCTATTCGTTCTTGCTGGCGGAAACGTGCACAGCCTAAACCAAAATCATCTTGATGCGTCTGATACCGAAGGAATTCATGATCCAGGTCAAGCATGGAACGCTCTCACAGTAGGCGCTTGCACCAATCTGACTACTATTGATCCGCACGAGCCCGGGCGGAATGGATTCACAGCGTTGGCAGAGAGCGGTGACCTGTCACCTTGGAGCACAACATCCGTTCCGTTCGCGCGGGAATGGCCGATTAAGCCCGACGTTGTTTTCGAAGGCGGGAATGTTGGCAAGTCACCAGCAGGTGCGCCGGATTTTCCTATCGATTCACTCTCTGTTCTGACAACAAATTTCAAACCTGTTGAAAAGCTGCTCACAACTTCATGGGCAACAAGCGCTTCGATGGCTCAATTAGCGCGATTTACCGGCGCCATTTTGAAAGAATATCCACAATTCACACCCGAAACCATCCGCGCTCTCATTGTCCAATCTGCGCAGTGGACTCCCCGAATGCGTGCACACTTCAATCTGGCCAGACGCAAAACGGTGCGCGAAAGCTTGGTAAGGCGATATGGCTTCGGCGTTCCCAGTCTTGACCGAGCGTTACGTAGTGCAAAGAACGCGCTCACGCTGATTGTTCAGGACACGATTCTTCCGTTTAAAGATGGCAGACTATGTCAGATGCATGTGCATGCGCTTCCTTGGCCCCTTACAGTCTTGGCATCGCTCGGCGAACTTCCGGTCCGCATGCGCATTACACTTTCTTATTTTGTGGAGCCAAACCCTGGGCGACGCGGATGGAAAAAACGTCATCGCTATGCTTCTCACGGCCTGCGATTCGAGGCGAAAGCCCCCACGGAATCCGTAGATGAATTTAGAAAACGAATTAACAAGCGGGCCCTTGATGACGAAGAAGAAAGACCAGACACAGGGGATTCCTCCGGCTGGTTTCTTGGGGCGCGCATTCGAAACAAGGGATCACTTCATTCGGATATTTGGGTCGGAACCGCAGCAGATCTCGCGGCGCGCGGGCACATAATTGTGTATCCAGTTTCGGGCTGGTGGAAAGACCAACCCAAGCGTGACCGCAGCAACTATGGTGCGCAGTATTCTCTGATAGTGTCAATTGAAACTGAGACTTCCGACGTGGACATCTGGACGCCAGTAGCTCAGCAAATCGGTGTCCCCATACCAGGTGCAATCGAGATATGACGCTTCTTGGAACACAAATTTTCCCTTGTGCTCAAGCCTGTCTACAATCTTTCCCACATGGGCAGCAGTAAGCACAAAGAAATGACCGCCGATGTGCAGTAGTGTGCCTGACCCGACAACCGCGCAATTCGGCAATGTCGGCAAGATGAATGCAACCGAAACTGGGCTTAGCTCGGTGCGCAAGAATGTTGTAAACGGTCTGTCCATAGTATGCACGTCGCTGGTTACACAATGACAGTCACGATGAAGAATGGCGACGCACATACGCGCTACAGTTGACGTAACGCAGTTGTCGCGTCCTCAAGGACACCAACAGCAATCCGGATCTTGGATTCAAGCTTCTCCACCACCATCTTCGAAATGATTCCTTCGATTGCGTCCAAATCCGCGCCATTGAGCTTGGGCGTCACACCCTTGGCTTTGATCGCCTTTAGCACATTCTTGCTTCCCTTAGGTCTGCCGCCGCGATTACGGCGCTTCACCGCGCCGCTGGAAGTCGCAAGTTGCTTAAGATAGGCAAGGCTGCTCTTGAACCCCTGAGCTTTCGCCGCATCCAGAATTTCAGACCAACTCGCCTCGGCTTTTCGACCATTCTTGACAGCTTCAATGAACGCGGCTTTCTCTGTGTCGCTATACTGCGATTTCTTGCCGCGCTTCTTAGGCGCGGTCGTAGGCTTTGACGCTGGCTCTGCACCAACATCATTGGCGGCGTCCGTCAGTTCCATTTTCTTCTTCCTACCTCGCTTTGCCATATAGCCCTCTCTCCTTGAGATTCGTCCCCGTTCAACAAATCGGCATTCTATGGCAAACCTTGTGTTATAAGCAATTACCGTGCGCGCTCGTTTTTTGACCCTTTTACCATCAATATCGTTGGCGAGCGTCAGAATCTCTGTATATTCCAGTCCACGCGGAGGGGCGTCCATGCAAAACGATTTGAATCAAATCGCCGAAGTTGTTCTTCGTGAAATCTTCGATTCCCTGACTTTTGCCATCAACGTCCTGGACGAAGACCGGCGCGAGAGGCTGAAGTCGTTTATCAAGAGTACTGTGCAACTCGAATCGTTGCCGTATGTTCGAAACGAGTTGCGTAGGCACGGAGTCGAATTGTGAACTTTTCTAAATGCCTAAACGGAGCGCTACTATGCAACTTGGACAAGCAGTCGAACTATTTGAAAAGCTAAGAGCCCTTAATAAGGATGTAGCGAGTCCCGAAAAGGCCCTTATTGAATTTTGTAGGAGCCTTGGCTCGGTTGAACCATTACATTACGACTACAAGGAAAAGCAAAACGCCGCTGTCCCCGAATTGGACGAAAGTGACAAAACAAAGCTTGCAAAAGGGGTTTCTGGATTTTCGAATTCCGATGGCGGTGTGCTGATCTGGGGCTTTGAAGATAAGACATTGCATCCCAAGCCAATTTCAAATGTTGATCGTTTCGCGGAGTTGTTGCTGGGTCTTGCGGCAAGTGCCGTAACTCCAGGCGTTCAGGGAATTACAGCCTTCACAATATTATCCACGACCCCGAATCATGGTTACGCAATATTGCTTGTCCCTGTTAGCGACCTTCCGCCACACCAAGTCATTCTCAACAATAAGGAAATAAAGCATCGCTACTATCAAAGAATCGGCGACGGGTTTCACCCCATGCATCACAGCCATTTGGAGGATATGTTCGGGCGACGACCAAAACCCAAGTTAGAATTGCGGTTCGTGCGGTCCACGCGGAACGACACAAATCACGGATATCGCGGTGTGTTTGAACTCTCCAATATTGGTCGAGGATCTGCAAGAAACGTATGTGTGTATTTTGATCTATCAAAAGTCGACGTGATCGCACTGGATGAGTTTTCCGAAAAAACTGAAATGAAACCTCTTGGTGAGGAAACCGTTGGAATACATAGTGTAATTACGTCAATATTTAAGCCGCATGGAAACGCAGCAAAATGGACTGCTCACTTCGGTCAAGTTATCCACCCCGGAATGTGTCTTTCATTTTCAGGTCTTGTTCTCTGGCAGTACTTTGGTGCAAAGGCACGTATGCCGATCGACATAGACTATAAGATATTCTGTGACGACGCGATTCCACAAGTCGGAGCCGTAAAAGTTGATCCAACCAATAGCTAATTCTCAATGCACTAATTCCGTTCTTTCAAGTACGTCTCAATCAATGGCGCAACATCCGATGCCTTGAGCAAAATCATTTGGCCCTTTCGTTCAGATTTCAGGCCATCGTCTCGCCATTTCGAAACTACGTGATGCGGAATTTGACGATTGCCTGAACATTGCCTGCAATTCCGTGTTCTTCGGCTGAATTGAAGCGTCCAGAAAAAGCCACATTGTGCGGCACACCTATAGCAGACGGGCGTGACAGCGCGATTTTACGATTTCTCGCAAGTCGCGTTGACATAAAGAGTTAAACGACATTTTCGTGATGGAGGCGGCGGGAATCGAACCCGCGTCCCAAGATGCTTCCGTCAGGGCTTCTACGCGTGTAGCCGAAGGTTCTTTACTGCTCTCCTCGCCGTCTCAGCGCAGCTCGGCCTGCTCCGCGACAGCCAGCCCGATGGGTCTCGCCTGGGCTCTCCGGACAGAAGCGCTTCAGGCCAGCCTGTATTAGTTGCGCAAGCATGGGCGCCACAGGCGGGGCCCCCATGCTCACGTTGCTGGAGCTAACTTCCGTTAGGCAGCAAGAGCCATCACATTGTGATTGGCAGTTGTTCATGTGCACGGTGTTTTACGAGGCCTCCATGCAACCTCGACGCGCCACCTCCAACCTCTGCGATCCGGTCGAAACCTGTTCGCCCCCGAACAGACCCCGGCACTCTACCACATCCCCCGCCCCTTCGCCATCGGGCTAGTGCAACTGCAAAGGAATGAGTCACTACACTGGAATTTTATGCGCTTTCAGGCCGCCTTTTTGCTTTCCGCGTTGTCGCGGTATGCGGCGTTGCGTAAACTCGCGTTGACCATCACTATTGCGGGCAGGCTTTTTCTATTGGGGAGGTTCGGGCGGATGGAAAAACGGTTCATCGGGTCGCTCGCAGTTTCCGTCGTCGGGCTGGGCTGCAACAATTTCGGCTCGCGGCTGGATGCCGACGCTACGGCGAAAGTCGTCCACGCGGCGATCGATGCCGGCGTCAACTTCTTCGATACGGCCGATATCTACGGCAAAACCTTGAGCGAAGAATACCTCGGCAAAGCGCTGACTCAGCGCCGCAAGGAAGTCGTGCTCGCCACCAAATTCGGCATGCCCGTCGATGAAACGCGCAAAGGCGCGCGACCGGAATACGTGCGCCAGGCCTGCGAGGACAGCCTGCGCCGCATGGGCGTGGCCCAGATCGATCTGTACCAACTGCACCGCCCCGACCCCGATACGCCGATCGTCGATACGCTGGGCGCGCTGACCGAACTGGTCCGCGCCGGCAAGGTCCGCGAAATCGGCTGCTCTAATTTCACGACGGAGCAATTGAAGGAAGCGGAAGCCGCCTTCAAGCCCGGCGCCGTCCGCTTCGTCAGCGTGCAGAACGAGTACAGCATGCTTAAGCGCGATGCGGGGCTTTCTGTCCTGCCGGAATGCCAGCGCTCCGGCACGGCCTTCCTGCCGTATTTCCCGCTCGCCAACGGCATGCTGACCGGAAAATACCGCAAGGGCCAGCCCACTCCGGAAGGGCGACTCAAAGAAGCGCAGCTCAAGAATAACGAGCGCTTCGCAAAGATCGTGAACGACCACAATTTTGCGATTGTCGAAGCTCTGATCGCGTTCGCGATTCGCCACGGACACACGATGCTGGAGCTGGCGTTTTCGTGGCTGCTGCAGCACGCGCCGGTCGCATCAGTGATCGCCGGGGCCACGTCCGCCGAACAGATCCAGGCCAACGCGAAGGCCGCGAGCTGGAAATTCAAACTCGCCGAACTGGCGGAGATCGACAAGATTCTGTCGCTCCCCGCGTGAGTCACTCGACTTCAGCTCGGCCGTAGGCCGATGCGCGTGTACTGTTCGACCGGCGCTTCATACGCCTTCAGGTGTTCGCAGATCCGGGCGACGAAGTGCGCTTCCAGCGGTTCATTCTGGATCGGCCGCAACTGCTGAGGATCGGTCTGGTTGTCATAGAGCTGATGACGGCCGACAAAGCTGGGTTCGCCGGGTTGCGGCCGAGTCTGATGGCCCTTCACCGGAATCTTATACAGCGGCATATTGTACGTGTGGCCGAAGTAGCGGCCCATCTCCATCTTCTCGTTCACTTCGCGCGGATACCAATGGTTCAGGCCGCCGACCGGCATCGCCGTGTACGCATGCAGCGGGCCGCAGTCCTCGTTGACGGGATAGCGCATGTAGACGTGGCGTCCGTCGGTGATGTTCATGGCCATACCGAAATAGCCGAGGATCGCGTCCTGGCGGGGAGCGGCGCCGGCGATCGTCTTCAGCAGGGAATGTCCGGCGACGTGCGGCGGGCGCGGGCATTCGAAATAGTCGAGAAACGTCGGCATGAGGTCGATCGTTTGCGTCAGGCTTTTCACGCGCGTACCAGCCTTCGCGTTGCGCGGCAGATGGACGACCAGCGGGATGCGCGCGATCTCGTTGTACATCGGCATCACCATCTTCATCCAGTAATTGTGCTCCGCCAGCATCGTCCCGTGATCGGTGGTGAAGACGATCATCGTATCGTCGTAGAGTTTCAGATCTTCGAGCTTCTTTAGAATCTTGCCGACCCAGTGATCGGTCATGCTCAGCAAGCCCGCGTAACACTTGCGGATGTGTTCGACCGCCTCAGGAGATTCCTGCACCACGCCGTAACTCGGCCAGTCGTACGCCGGGCCGTCCCAAGTATCGTTGTACAGGTCGCGGTATGCTTGAGTGCAGTAGAACGGCTCGTGCGGATCGAATATTTCGACCTGCAGAAACCAATTGTCGGCCTTCGCGTTCTCATCGAGCCAGTTAATGGCCGACTGCGCGGTGCGCGGCCCGGAGAATTCCTCTTCGCGCAACTGTTTGCGGCGATTTTTCAAATTCTGTTGATGCTGCTGTCCGAGGTGCTCCGGCATGGCGACCGCGTCGACCAGCGAGGCCCACGGATCGAACTCCTGCCCGCGGAAAAACTCCCACGTATTGAACGCGGTATGATAATTCTCGCCGCCCAGCTCGAAATAGTGATCGTGATCGGTCAGCAGATGGGTGAATACGTTCTTATTACGCAGTTCGCGCGGCAATACGTCGTCGTACGGTTCAATCGGACCCCAGCCGCGATAAATAAAATTGTGCCGCCCGGTCATAAACTCCCGGCGCGCCGGCATGCACGGCAGCGATCCGACCCAATGGTTGTCGAAGGTGACTCCATCCTGTGCCAGTTTCGTCAACGCTGGAGTCTTCACCCAATCGTTGCCGTACGCAGTCAGGTAATCGCGGCGGACAGTGTCGAGCACAATGAAAATCGCTTTCATCTTTAGTCTCCTCAATAGTTTGCCTGCACTGAGTTAACCCGAAGAACGCCGCAACGCCATCTGGCGCTGGACACAGGTATCATATATGATACCCGGAATGGTCCCCGCGCTCGATCGCGCCATGCGCCTGCTCCAACTGCTTGCCCAAACGCCCGGCGGCGCGCTGCGCGTCTCAGAATTGCAGCAGAAACTCAACGCGTCGCGCGCGTCGTTCTTCCGGCTGCTGCGCATGCTCTCTGCAAATGGCTGGATTATCCAGGACCCGGACACCGGCGCATATCGGTTTGGCGCCGCCGTCATGCGACTGGGCTTCGTCGCGCGCGATACGTATCCCCTGGCCGAACACGCCCGTCCTCTGCTGCGGGAGATCGCCAGCGCCACGCACCAGATGAGCGAGCTGATCGTCGCCGTCGGCGGCTGGCGTCTGCTGACGCTGGAAGTCTGGACTGCCGAACGCACGCCGCTGCGTTTTCGAGCTCGCGCGGGGATGGAATTTTTCCTGAACCACCTTTCCGCGCACGGCCTGGTTTTCTTAAGCTGCGGAAATTCGCGCCTGTTGTCGGAATACGAGCGCCTCGCACACACCGCCGCCGGCCGCGCGCAATTGGGATTGCCAGCCGTCGTAAAATTGAGCGACAACTGCGCGCGCTGGCGCAAGCTGGGCTACGCCTGGCTGCGCCAATCGCAGCCCGTGGGCAACGCGCGACTGTCGGTCCCCGTCTACGATCCGCACAGCCGCACGCCCTCGGTGCTCGCCGCGCTGGGCGTAGCCTGCCCGTCCGACGACATCGACGGTATCCGAGCCGCGCGCTGGGCCCCGCTGCTGAGCGTCCTGGCCCGCAAACTGGAACACAACCTCAGCAGCGGGCACGCGCCGTCGCTGTACTCCGTCGGATAGCGGTTCTTTTTTCAACGGACGGCCAAATTTGCTGAATATGTGCGAGTATTTGGACTCAACCCGCGTGCACAGCAATCGATAATAGGGATGGAGCGACCAGGAAGGTCCGCTCAGAGCGATCAAGAGGGAAAGGAA
>Ga0206927_1170_pt1 | contig 13613 bp, 10 predicted proteins | sample Alteio_BWOrgHeat_60_FD_153249 | JGI IMG/M metagenome (GOLD analysis project Ga0206927, IMG submission 153249) | Enriched cells from forest soil in Barre Woods Harvard Forest LTER site, Petersham, Massachusetts, United States -... | ecosystem: Environmental > Terrestrial > Soil > Temperate forest >... | reverse complement strand
TATTATCATTGCCTTGCACATACTGAAGATGTTTTACAGGCAGCAATATCTATTTCTGAAGCAGAGAAAGTAACCGATGATGAATTGTTCCTTATTAAGGTTGCTGCATTATTCCATGATACAGGTTTCTTAAAACTGCATCGCGGACATGAACAACATAGTTGCGAAGTTGCAAGAGAAACACTCCCCGCATTTGGTTTGAACCATGATGAAATTGAACAGGTTTGCGATATGATCATGGCAACTAAATTGCCACAAAATCCTCATAATAAACTCTCCGAAATTTTATGTGATGCCGACCTTGATTACCTGGGTAGAGATGATTTCTTTACAATTGGAGATACCCTTTTCGCTGAAATGAAAGATTATGGTTTCTTAAAAGATGAAAAGGAATGGAATCGCCTTCAATTGAAGTTCCTTGAAAATCATTCCTTCTTTACTCCTACCTCCATTAAAACCAGGAACGCAAAGAAGTTAGAGCATCTTGAAAAGATAAAGCAAATAGTTGCCTCCTACGATACTGAAGGCAATTGAGCCTTTAAAACAGAGATCATTTCGTTCTCTCTTCTAATCCTTCTACATAGAATTTTTAAAATTCCTCTCGCTACCTCTCCTCTTTCTGACATTAATTCATAAAAGGGTGATTGATCAATTCTAAGAAGCAATGTATCCGTCATTGCAGTTGCAGTAGCCGATCTTGGTTCAGGATCTAAGAGAGCTAATTCTCCAAAGAAATCCCTGTTTTTCATTGTTGCAAATACATTATCCCCATCATGTATTTTTACTTCTCCATCGTAAATAATATACATGCAACTGCCGATATCTCCTTTGCCGAATATTTTCTCTCCTTTACTTATCTGTTCTTCATTTATAATGGAAGAAATTTCAACCAATATATTTTCAGGTGTTTCAGCAAATAATCCGGTGCTTTTAAGCACAATTACTTTTTCTATTTCAAGTAAAATAGACTCTGATTCATAATGATGATGATTCATAACGATATTATTTTTATTTAAGTTTTTTAATGTATGCCGTGCAGTATCTCTCAGCACTTTATAATGATGATTTATAAATGGATATATATGTTCTTTTTCAAACTCAGGATTTGATTCTGTATAGGAATGTATTGCAGTGACCTGTGTCCAGATATTAAACTTTTTGTCAGATTCTTTCAATACATATTGAATAATTCTATCTGGTTGAGTTATAGTATTATGAAAAGATTTTGAAAGCAAATTGATTTTGGATGATACCGGAATGTCCTCAAGTATAGGGAAAATAGAACCTTGAAGTTTCTTTGATATCAAGTTTTCCAATAGCTCCATTGCATTTGCATTTTGTTCCTTTGAATTCAGATAATAACCTTCTTTTGCTTTTAAAACGGAAGAAGAATTATAAATCAAACACAGGAAATTAAATATTCGTTCTATCCCCTGGTTAACTTCCAGCAACATCGCATTCCGAAACCACTCATAGAACCCTTCATTATCCAAGGCTTCATAAGCCATTAAACAGAAATATATTTTCTCAAATTCCTTTTCCAAATGAGCATTTACTTCAATGCTATTATTACTCCTTGAATAGTTTAAATTGACCAGATTTGCAAGCGCTGCGTTCCTTATATTTATATTTGAATCATTCAATAAAGCAATCAATATCCTACCTGATTTATCATGATTAACTCTTCCGCAAACACGGCTTATTCTTATTATCTGCTCCACATCAGCATGTTCTTTATTGTTTAGGAATTGTTCAAAATAATCAAGAGCATCCCCATCAAAAAGAACCAATGAATTCATCGCTTTCTCAGCATAATCATGGCTCTTGAGAAAAGTAATTATGTGCGGAATCAACACCGGATTCAATAACTTCCCGCTTGCTTCTATCGCCTTCTCACGAATGATTCTGTTTTCATCACTCATGAAACGAATAATCGGTTGATGAAAATTCTTAATCTTTAATTCTCCAATAACTTCTATCGCTAATATTTTATCATTCGTTTTATCCGAATTAATAAACCCAAGCAATTGCTGTCCTGCCAGTAACATCGCTTCTACTCCGCCGCTTTTCATCAGTCCTGTCATCGCCCCTTTACGGATATGAATATCGCCATGATTAAGCAATGGAAGTATGTTTTCAGGAACATCATTTTCAAAAGAACAATAGATGCGGATAGCAGCTTCTTTTATTGAAACAGATTGTCCGTTTTCTATCAATAGTTTCAATTCCGGTAATGCCTTTCTGATCCTTATGTTTTCCACCTTTTTAAGTGCATGCAATTGAACATTAATATCCTTATGAGAAAGGAGGGAAATAACAATATCATTAAAATCATCCACCCTCAATTTCTGAAGCAATTCAACCGAATAAATTACTTCTTCAGGATGATCGGATAGAAGTTTATTTTTAAGAATCTGCAAAGTATTTTTATCCTTGATTGATATTTCCTGACCACCTATAAATCGTTTATTAACAGCCTTCTTCAGCACATCAAAATATTCAGCACCTAGCAGGCGCGTAACAATTAACCAGCACATAATACTACCCAGAATAAAATAATTAATTATCAAAAGATTATTCGTTCCTACAGTTTTATTCAGAAAATACAATATAACTCCCACCAATCCTAAGGCGAACGGCTCCAGGAGACCCTTTACCACCGTATGTCCATGCAATCTTAGTTTCTTACTAAGCGGTTGAAACAAGCTCAGGAATACCGGTTCATGCAGCGTCCTCTTCAATACCTCACTCACAATCATCATGGTAGAGAAAAGAAACACAAGTTCTTTATTCTCGATTGAAAACAAAGGCGTAAAGCATATCACCAATGAAATTATCAGCAGCACAACCGGCAGGATAAACATTATCTTTTTAACACCAAGTTTATTGATAATCCGGCTCGAGAAAAAGATTTTAATTACAATAATAATACTGTAAACATAAGTAAAGAACGAACCCAAAAAGTTTGCAAACTCCACATCCGTCTGATGCTGATGTTTAGTATTGCTCAGGAAAGTAAAATCAATGAAAGTCAGCGCTATCATCACCAGGAATGCAGTGATGGATAGCACAGTAATCAACTGATTACGGAAAAACTGCGACAGGAAATGCGTCGATGTATAAACCTCTCTTTGCTCGTCCTGCTGCTCAATCATTGCTACCGGTGTATGCTTAATTATTAATCTTAAAATGAATAAGGAAACCAGGAAACACCCGCCAGCCACGGTAAGCAGGTTATCCACTGCTACATAATGAATCAGAATTGCGATAGATGAATAGCCCAATATCTTTGGAAATACATCGCCCACACTTATCAAACTGAACAATCGTTTTCCCTGTCTCACATTGAATAGCAGCGCGGTTATTCCCCAGAATTCGAGGCTGCACAGCAGGTAGATTACACGGTACCAAATCATCACCAGGATGGCTGTCCACGCTACTTCGCCAAAATAGAATCCGCATCTCAAAAGGACTACCGAAATCAAAACAAAACCCATCACAATAAACATGAATTGCCTGACTGAAAACCGATGTTCGGCGGCTGCATATAATCTCCCGATGATTAACAATGCAATCGCAGAACCAATGTAAGTTAAGGCAAGGTCGCGGATAGGGAAATGCGCCAGGAATATGGAGTTGGCAGCAACATAAAAGAATGCCATGCCGATGGATTGAAAGAAATGATGCAGAAATAATAACCACACATTTCGGGCTTCATCCTTTCGGATGTTAAGAAGATTTAAAACTATTCTGTTAAAAGAGCGCTTTGCCAAAGGTAGCTTTATTTATAAGCTTCCAAAAGTAGGCTTTTAATGGCTAATGAACAAACTTATGGAGAAGTTTAAGGTCGACAGGAATGAATTTGGCAGCGATGATTATCCTTTATAATCCAGTTAGTCTTTCAGGATTTTGTCTGGTATCCCACACTCGTAAAATGTATATTTTATTATTCATTTCCTCAAAGAAGATGGTATAATCACCAATGATTTTTGCTCTTACTCCTTTTATTCCGGTCAATTTCCCTGCTTTCGGATACAATACAATTTCTTCTATTGCCTTATTTATCAGGGAGTTTAATTTTTTGCTATATGTTTTTGATTTATTTCTTATGACCCAATATGCTAATATCTCTTTCAGATCATGTTTCGCATTTGCCGTCCAGATTACTCTTTCAGCAATTTATCAATTTCTTTCCTCACCTCCTCGTCGGTAAAAGTATTTCCATCTCTTATGTCTTTTCTTCCTGCTTCTATTGCCGCAATTTGGTTCTTCGAAAGTTTCATTGAAACCTGCAATTCCATATCCGATTCAATAAGATTATAGATAGACTCTAAAAGTTCAGTATCATCTATAGTTTTAATTTTATCTATAACTTTAGTTTTAAGTTTTGCTGTTGTCATTATATTTATTTTTAATAAATCAATTTCCTTTTACATTGCAAAGATACGGAAAAGATTTACGATATATTTATAAGCTCCCAAAAGCAGGCTTTTAATGACTAATGCACAAACATGGTGTTATTTATTTTTTGGGCGAGTACTGCATCACTCGCCCCAAGTTCAGTCCCGCTGCAGCCATTTTTTCTGCATAAAATTCACCGCAAATTCAATCTTCATCCCATGCAGAAAAAAATGTCAACATCGGGCGCAGTCTATCCAGGTTCAGTTCCCCGTATTCAGTTCATTGCCATCAATCGCCCCACGCACCGCTACATCCATCGGTCAGAATCCTGTAAGCTGCGCCCTTCAGCTGCTGACAGGTTTCTGAACTAATAAAATTGAATCTATTTAAATAAAGATATTTCCTACCTTTGCCAAATGAAAAAAAGAACTCTATTCTTAACAATTATTTTACTATCCATTAAAGCCTATTCCCAAGACCAAAAAAAAATTGATTTCTTGGAAAATAAGCTTATTCGATTCGAAGCTGATAAAAAAACTAAAGGTTATAAAGCAACTCCCTTGATAGATAGTACAAAGGCGTTAATTCTTAGTGCCTTAAGTAAAGAATATTGGAATTCTAACCTTGATAAATCCTTAAATTATGCTCAACAGTGTTTATTGTTATCTGAAAAGATTGGATTTAAAGTTGGAATTGGAAGCGCATATAATAATATGGGAATGATAAGTATGAATAAAGGAAATTATGAAGAGGCATTAAAATACCATCAAAAGTCTTTAAATATAAGTAAAGAAATTAATAATAAAGATGGTATTGCAACCTCTAAGCATAATATTGGAATAGTTTTCAATCACCAAGGTAAATTTACCGAAGCAATAAATAACTATAAACAAGCTTTGATTATTGAAGAAGAAAGCGGAGATAGTTTATCAATTGCTTATAGTTATACCTGCATAGGAGTTGCTTATATGGATGAAGAAAATTACAATGAAGCATTAAATAATTATTTAAAAGCTAAAATATTTTATGAAGCTATCGGTGATAAAGGAACAGCATTCATTTATAATAACATTGGAATGATTTATCAAAAACAAAATAAATATGATGAAGCATTAACTAGTTTTTTTTCTTCTTTAAAGATAAGTGAAGAAATTGGTGACAAAAGAATGGTTTCTTACACCTATAATAATATTGCCGAAGTTTATTCTGCCCAAGGCAATTATCCCGAAGCATTAAAAAATTGCCTCCAATCATTAAAGATAAAAGAAGAGATTGGAGATAAATATGGCATTGCTTATTCCGATAATACCATGGGAATGATTTATAAAAATCAAAAAAAATACGAAGATGCCTTGAAATATGAGCAAAAAGGTCTTTCGTTAGCCAAAGAAATTGGCTCAAAAGATTTAGAAAAAGATATAAATAAGAATATTGAAGAAATTAATTCTTTAATGAAGAAATAATACATAACAAAAATAAATCCCCGCCCTTCATCGAGGATTCCTATTTTTCAAATTCCCCTCAAGAACACCCCCTATATATTAATGGTGTAATCCCCCTCCCAAAACCTCAATATTCTCAATTATATACCTGCCCCTTTCAATTATATACCTGCCCCTTTCAATTGTATAGCTGCCCCGTTCAATTGTATAGTTGCCCCTTTCAATTACATAGTTGCCCCTTTCAATTGTATACTTGCCTTTTTCAATTATATACCTGCCCCTTTCAATTGTATAGCTGCCCCGCAAGGGGAATGTTTTAATATTATTTATTTAATATATATTGATTATCATATATTTAAACTATATACTTACTAATTATTTTAATCATAATTTATTTTGAAAAAATAAAATTAATTTGAGAATTTAAAAAATTTTTCTAAATAATATAATAATTAGCTGAAAAATAATTTAAAATTATTTGGTATATCAATAATCTTTCTTTACATTTGCACCCTCAAATGATTTTTGAAACTGTAAAATGAATATTTTTAAAAGATAAATAATGACAATCAAAAACGAAGACGTAGTACCCTTAGCCAACAAACTGCTTACCTATTATGCAGTTGATGGCACAGTAATAGCCGCCTTCGACGACACACTCGGAGCCACATGGTTAATAGCCTTCAACGCCGAGATAGGTGTCGTTACCCTTTTAGAAAACCCCGAAACAATTACCGAAGATATGGTTGCCTTTACAAAAACCTGTCTCGATAATATGGAATTATTGCCCGCAAAATTTGTCACCCTCAAATACATGCTAAAAAAATGTATCAAAGCAGGTTCAATTACTGATTCCCTGGGTTCTTTCCTCATCACCCAAATGAACAATGCTATTTATAAAAAGGATTTCGAAAAACTGAAATTCTATTACGTCACCGCAAAAGCACTTATAGATACAACTGCAAATACCGCAGCACTCATTGCCGCAGGTTACTCATCAGTAAAAATTGCCGCAATAGATACCCTATACACTAACGCAAAAAATGCAAATACCAGTTATGCTTCCTCCCAAACAGCAAGAGTTACATTAGTCCCCCTCAATAATACCCAAACAAAAAAACTCAAAGGAATGTGCTCCGACTTTATTAATGGTGGACACGCCTGTTTCTCCGACCCCTTAATTCCAACAAAAAGAAAACTTTATGTTGCAACAAGTGTAATGAAACTAATTCGCCCCACCCTTGCGAAGAAAATGAAAAACAAAAAAGTCCCTAAAACAACTCATAAAATTGCAAAAACAAATCCTGTTTTAAGAGACACCAATAAATTTAAAAACAATGGTAAAGATACCTTATATGTCGTCCTCAGCAATTCAAAAGTAGGTCCCTATTCAGGCGGATTAGCAATACTCCCCGGTCAGGAAATAGATTTAAAAACAACCGCAATTCCAGGCTCCGGAAAATATATAATCATATACAATCTCTCCACAAATTATGATGGTCTGATGGGTTTCCTCACCATCAAAGGAGCATAAAAAAATTACAATTAAAAAGCTGTCATCAGTGGCGGTCTTTTTTTGTTTAAGGTATCAATAAATCATCAGCCATCTTACCTTTTACATACATCTGCCATCTAACATTTTACATCTTACATTATTTATGTATCTTTGCCGTCTAAACAAACATTAAAAAAATAAAAATTATGAGTAAAACAGCATGGATCCGAATCGGAGTTATTGGTGGAATATTATTATTGATAATAATGTTCACGATAAGTCCTTACAATAATATGGTGCGAAAAAATCAGGATGTCAAAGAAGCATGGGGCAATGTGGAAACACAATATCAGCGCCGAGCAGATTTGATTGATAACCTCGTGGAAACAGTGAAAGGTTATTCAAAGTTTGAGAAATCAACACTTACCGAAATAGCAGCTTTGCGCTCTCAGGCAGGGCAATCGAAGACTGATTTAGGAAACAGCAGTCTTCCGATTGAGGATAAGATGAAAGCTGCAAACCAGGTGGAATCAACCATGGCTCGCCTGATGGTAGTATTTGAAAAGTACCCCGATTTAAAAGCGATAGAAGCCTATAATAACCTGATGGCAGAAATGGCAGGCACCGAAAACCGCGTGGCTGTGGCGCGACAAAGATATAATGGTACTGTGAAGGAGTTTAATTCCTATATTCTTACCTTCCCTAATAACCTTGTAAGAGGTTTCGGAGGTTTCAAAGAAATGCCATCGTTCGAAGCCGATAAAGGCGCTGAGAAAGCTCCTAAAGTTAAGTTTGATTAATACAACGTGGAAACGCAATCAAATGTAGAGACGCCATTAATGGCGTCTCTACCAAATTAAAATAAATGATACGTGCCAAAGAATATTTCACCCAAGAGCAGCAGAATATAATTGTTGCCGCAGTAAAACAAGCTGAATCAAGAACACATGGTCAGATACGAGTTTTTATTGAAGATGAATGTGAGGGTGACCCATTGGACAGAGCGGCGTTTATATTTCAGCACTTAGAAATACATAAAACAGAGCATCGGCATGCAGTGCTTTTTTATCTTGCCTTATATCATCGTAAATTTGCAATACTTGGCGATGCAGGAATAAATGCAATGGTGGCACCCGACTTTTGGGATGATATAAAGTTCGAAATGCTTCGTCATTTTAAGGCACATGATTTCACAACAGGATTAGCTAAAGGCATTAGAATGGCAGGGCATGCCTTGAAGACTTATTTCCCTCATGAGAAGGGAGACGATAAAATAATGCCTGATGAAATAGTTTTCGGAGAATGAGGAAGATTTTAGTATTTATAGTTCTGTTTCTTCCTTTCATTTCTTTTGCAAAGGATGATTTCCCTTCCAAGTCAGATAGATTAGTAACCGATTACACCAAGAACACTTTAACCCCTCAGCAGGTAAACGCTTTGGAGCGGAAATTAAGGGCGTTTAATGATTCCACCTCAACACAAATTGCTGTTGTAATAATGGGTTCAACGGGAGATTACGATATAGCAGATTATGGTGTTCAACTTGCAGAGAAATGGGGCATAGGAAGACAAAAAAAGGATAATGGAGTTTTAATATTAGTTGCCAAAGATGATCATAAAATGACTATCCAAATCGGTTATGGATTAGAAGGCGTTGCACCAGATATGCTTGCACAAAAAATCATTAACCAGGAAATGTCACCTGCCTTTAAACAAGGTGATTTTTATGGTGGATTAGATAAAGCAACTGATGTATTAATGTCATTGGCACGAAAAGATTTCCCTGCCACACAATACATGCAAGGTGGAGGTGGGCGAGGGCAAGAACGCAGCTCCCCGATTGGATTCTTTGCTATAGTTGTTTTCGGAATTATCTTCATAAGTTTCTTTTCAAAATACAGACGAGTCAGTCATTATGCTTCCATGAACAACATTGGGTTCTGGGCAGCGTGGGCTTTGCTTGCAGCTTCCACAAATCGATCTTCCGGGTATTATAATAATTTTAATTCAGGAGGCGGAGGATTCGGAGGATTCTTTGGCGGTGGTGGTGGAGATGGAGGAGGTGGTGGTGGTTTTGGAGGATTTGGTGGAGGAGGATTTGGCGGTGGTGGTGCCAGTGGAAGTTGGTAAGTAAACCATTCTTTAAATATTTAAATGAAGAACCTCACTATAATTATTCTACTAACTTTTCTTTTCTCGTGCAATAATCCTACTGAAAAGAAATCTTCTGTTCCTGTAGTTGGCTTCCTTGATTTATTGCAGGATGAAACATTAGCAAAAGCAAAACAAGGCTTCTTTGATGCCTTGGCAAAAGGAGGTTTCAGTGAGAAAGATTCAACATTAAAAATCATTTATAGAAATGCACAAGGCGACCAACCAACTTTAATACAAGCATGTGATTATTTGCTCTCTCAGAAGGTAGATTTGATTGCTACTAATCCGACTCTATCAACGATAACAGCAATACAAAAGACTAAGGATATTCCAGTCTTTATGATGGTATCTCCCTCTCCAGCAAATGCAAAGCTTAATGATAAAGATGATAATGCTCCAAAGAACTTATTCGGTGTTTATGAAACTCTTGATTATATAGATACTTCAGTTGCTTTGATAAAAATGATATTTCCAAAAGCAAAGAAAGTCGGAACAATTTATAATCAGGCAGAACCTCAATCTGTTGATGCCTATAATGAGATTAAAAAGCAATGCGATAAATCAGGATTGTTATTAGAATCATTGCCAGTAAATAATTCTTCCGAAACGCAATTAGCTGTTCAATCATTGATTAATAAAGGTATAGATATATTCTTTGCTTTGCCTGATAATACTGTGTTTGCCTCCTTTGAAACAATTGCTAAAACTTGTGATGAGAAGAAGATTCCTGTCTTTACAAGTGAGGCAGGATTGGTTGCTCGTGGTGCATTGGTTTCTTATGGAGCTGATATGTATCAATGGGGATATCAATCAGGAGAACAGGCTGCGCAGTTTCTGAAAACAAAATCTCTTGCAGGGTTAAAACCATTGCTGTACGAAACCTTGAATTTTACTTAATCCTGAAAGGATTTAACCTTTATAGCAGGTAAATTTGATATGATTTTCGACCCCATCGGGGTCGTACAACGATTAAATTTTCATATTTTCTATAAACATTTGATGCTTTCAGCATCTTTTTCGAGGTTTCGTACAGCAATGGGTTAAAACCTGAATTGGTTAAAGTTCGGAAGATGGTCTTTAACAAAGAGGTTGGCGCGAAATATGGATTGACATCAGCTTCAGTTGATGAATTCAATAAATAAAATACAAAGCCCTCTGATAACTATTATCAGAGGGCTTTGTATTTTATAATCTTTTTAAATTCTAAGACTTAATAAGTCTACCTGATTACTGTATCATGTGGCTCGCTTGTAAAACAACCGGGCTGATGGCAGTAAATATATTATTACTTGTTGCGAAATCTTCATAAGCCGAAGCAGTGAGCGGCAAGGAGATACCATAAGCCGCAAAATAAATTGTCTGGGTCGGCATATAACCTAAAGCATAAAGAGAATTAAGCGGAACGATGGTTTTAAAAGTATTCATGTTTGCCTTAACCTGTATCGTGGTATAATCCTGATAAGTGGCGGGATTAGAGCTTGTATTGATAGTCGAACCGACATAGACAATGGCTTCACGAATATTTGCATCCGTAGTACTTAATGTTCCGTTAATTTCAATTACAGAATCCGTTCCGTAAAGTAAGGTATCAACAAAGGTCATTGCTGTAACCATAAAGTTTGGAATGGCGGCAATATTTACATTTGCCCTCCAGGCATTAGCACCGCCAAGGAATTGCTGACTATTAACCTGTTGAGGACCAAATAAGGTATCAACCACATTTAAGGTATAATACTGTGTGGCAATGCTGTCGAAAGCATATTTACCGGTTGAATCGGTGACAGTATTAAGGATTGAAGTACCGGTAAAAGTAACTTTAATTCCAGATAATGCTGTTTCAATCGGATTGCCATATTGATCGAACTTCTTAACAAAGCCCATCAGGTTTCCGCTAGCAATAGGCCCCGTGGGACCAGTTGGACCAACAGCGCCATTGGCACCATTATTTCCTGCGGGACCTGTTGCGCCATCTTTTGCACAGCTTGCAAACAACGTTGAGATGATTGCTAGCGCTAATAAGTAATTAAGTGAATTTTTAATTTTCATTTGAATTTATTTTTAATGTTTATAATTTATTTTGATTTGAATACGATGAAAAGGTTTAAAATTTTCCATATTTAGTTTTATCTTCTTTGCTTATTTCTCCTGATGAAGGAAGAAGTCAATTACCTTTTGAGCAAGTTCAATGCCTATTCTTTCCTGCGCTTCTTTGGTAGATGCGCCTATATGTGGAGTTGAGGAAACATTCGGGTGTTCTAATAATGATTTGTTAGGTTTAGGTTCTCCTTCAAAAACATCAAGACCTGCATAAGCAACTTTCTCTGAGTTGAGAGCATCCAATAAATCCTGCTCAACGATAACTCCACCTCTAGAAGTATTGACAATACCAACCCCATGTTTCATCAAAGCAAATTCTTTTTTGCTGATAACAGGAGCTGCTCCCTTCGGAAATGGGACATGCAATGTAATGAAATCACTTTGGCTTAATAACTCCTCAAACGGAACGGTATTCATCTTTATCATTATGGTTGAATCATTTGATGAATGGATGAAATCAAATTCAATTTTCACCTCTGATGCATGGAGTTTAAAAGGCATTACTTTCATCCCAAGACCTAATGCAATCCTTGCGGTTGCCTGCCCGATTCTTCCAAAACCAATGATGCCGATTGTTTTTCCTCTCAGTTCAATACCTTCGGAATACGCTTTCTTCAACTCAGCGAATTTATCAACACCATCAACAGGCATTTGTCTGTTTGCATGATGCAGAAAACGAACCATGGCAAAGAGATGCGCATAAACCAATTCAGCAACCGATTGAGACGATGCATCAGGAGTGTTTACTATCTTGATGCCTTTATATTTTGCAAACTCCACATCAATATTATCCAGTCCTACGCCAGCCCTACCAATTAATCTCAAATTAGGATTAGCCTCAATGATTTCCTTGGTAACCTTAGTTGCACTCCTGACAAAGATTGCATCGTAATCAGCCAAAGCTTTAGCTAAATCAGCCTGTGGAACTTTAGTAGTCACCACTTCAAAACCTGCTTCAGTAAGCATTTTCTTTCCAATGGCATCAATGCCGTCGTTTGCAAGTATTCTTATCATATTTTTTTGTTTAGATTATTTTAATTTCAGGATTTCTTCAATTGCACCTGTCACTTCCTCCATATCAGCCATGGTTAATTCTCCCATGTGTGCGATACGGAAAGTTTTATCCTTTAACACACCATAACCATTGGAGATTTGCATTCCTCTTCTTCCTAATTCTTTGTTGAGATCAGAGAAATTAAAACCTCTCGTATTATTTATGCAAGTAACTGTCATGGATTCAAAACCAGGTTTCGGGAATGTTTTAAAGAACTCATTACCCCAATTAATGGTAAACTCAGCCATCTCAATATGACGAAGGAAACGATTCTCTAATCCTTCTTTCTCTATCCTATCCAATTGAAAATCCAAAGCAAACATGTGAGAAAGAGAAGGGGTGGATGAATACTGATGGTCTTTTTTGTCAATGGTTTCAATAATGTTCTTGAGATCGAAATAATAACCCTTGTTGCCAACCTTCTTGAATCGTTCTTCCGCCTTTGGAGATACGGAAGCAAGAGCCAATCCCGGAGGTAAAGCCAATGCTTTTTGAGATGATGTGATACAGATATCAATCCCCAACTTATCAACCTCAACCTTTGCACCGCCCATTGAACTCACACAATCAACCAACCAAACTATATCAGGATATTTCTTCACAATCTCCGAAATAGATTCAATAGGATTCATGATGCCGGTTGATGTTTCATTATGGGTGATGGTTACCACATCATACTTTCCTGTTTTCAGATAATTATCCACTGTCAGAGGCATGGTTGGATTACCGAGTTCTTCAACATGCAAATCAACGGGAACATCATTTAACTTTGCCAAATCTGCCCAGCGATTTCCAAAATCTCCAACAGAAAAAACCATAGCTCGTTTAGCAGTTGCACTTCGGATAGCGCCTTCCATCAATCCTGTTCCGGATGATGTTGATAGTGCAATCTTACCGGAAGTGAACATTACTTTGCGCATCTTTTCGGTGATGCGTCTTTGTAAATCAGATGCATCTTTACTTCGATGCC
>Ga0206927_1169_pt1 | contig 13619 bp, 6 predicted proteins | sample Alteio_BWOrgHeat_60_FD_153249 | JGI IMG/M metagenome (GOLD analysis project Ga0206927, IMG submission 153249) | Enriched cells from forest soil in Barre Woods Harvard Forest LTER site, Petersham, Massachusetts, United States -... | ecosystem: Environmental > Terrestrial > Soil > Temperate forest > O... | reverse complement strand
AAAATCACCCCTTCGATGGTATGAATTTTGTAAACCTTTCACGGAATTATATAAACTTTCCTAAAGGAAAGAGTGCTATTTTTGCGTCCTTATAAGTTATAATATGAATACATCAACTGATTTGATTGAAAACCCCATTCAACTTGATTTGCTTTGCATCAATACCATCCGTTTTCTTTCGGTAGATGCCGTGCAAAAGGCTGATAGCGGGCATCCGGGATTGCCCTTGGGTGCTGCTCCGATGGCTTATGTGCTATGGACGAAGTTCCTGCATCATAATCCCACCAATCCGCATTGGTTTAATCGGGACAGGTTTGTTTTGTCGGCAGGTCATGGCTCCATGTTGCTGTATAGTTTGCTGCATCTCACAGGCTATGATTTGTCTTTGGAAGATATAAAACATTTCCGCCAATGGGGAAGTAAAGCGCCCGGGCATCCCGAACGCGGCATAGCTCCGGGTGTGGAAACCACTACAGGACCCCTCGGACAAGGATTTGCCAACGGTGTAGGTATGGCAATTGCCGAAGCCTATCTTGCAGCGCGCTATAATAAACCGGGTTTTGAAATCATCAATCATTATACTTATGGAATCGTCAGCGATGGTGATTTGATGGAAGGTGTATCTGCCGAAGCTGCGCCATTGGCAGGGCATTTAAAGCTTGGTAAGCTGATTTACCTTTATGATAACAATCACATAACGCTGGCTTCATCAACACAAGTTACTTTTACCGAAAATCATATACAACGTTTTGAAGCTTATGGATGGCATGTGCAATCTGTTGAAGATGGGAATGACCTGGATGCTATTGAGAATGCTATCCGTAATGCAAAGCTGGAAACGGAACGCCCGTCCTTGATTATCGTGAGGACGCATATAGGTTATGGTTCGCCAAATAAACAGGATACCTGCGCTGCACACGGTTCTCCATTAGGAAAAGATGAAGTGAAACTGACGAAAGAAAATCTCAGATGGGCTGCTGAACCTGCCTTTCTGATTCCCGTAGAAGCGAAACATTATTTTAATAAAGCAATTGAAAAAGGAAAGCAATCAGAGGCTGAATGGGAAGATAAATTTTCGCAATATGAAAAAAAATATCCTGAATTTGCAACAGAACTTCGTGGACTTATCAATGGGAACTTACCAAAGGATTGGGATAAGGATATTCCTGAATTTCCTGCCGATGCAAAAGGTATGGCGACAAGAGTTGCAGGAGGAAAGGTTATGCAAACATTTAGTCCGATGCTGCCTGGTTTCATTGGTGGTTCTGCCGATTTGAATACCTCTACTCATACAGAACTTAAAGATGCCGGTAATTTTGAACATCCTTCCATGGCAGTTGGCGATTTGCAAGGTTCGGCAAAGGGTGGATGGAGTTATGCAGGACGCAATTTACAGTTTGGTGTTCGTGAACATGGGATGGCTTCCATCTCCAATGGAATGGCTGCACATGGCGGTATTATTCCGTTCTGTTCTACTTTCCTTACCTTCTCCGATTATATGCGCCCTGCAATTCGCCTTGCGGCGTTAATGGAATTAAACCTGGTCTATGTTTTTACACATGATAGCATTGCAATGGGTGAGGATGGTCCGACACATCAGCCGATAGAACATCTTGCAAGTCTGAGGGCAATTCCAAGGTTAATTGTTATCCGTCCGAATGATGCCAATGAAACTGCAATGGCGTGGCGAATGGCAATTGAATCCCGCAAGGCTCCTGTTGCATTAATCTTATCGCGTCAGGATATTCCAACACTTGACAGGAAGAAATATGCTTCTGCAGATGGGCTCCGTTTTGGTGCCTATATTCTATCAGATTCAAAAGATTCTAAACCTGATTTAATATTAATAGCAAGCGGTTCTGAAGTAGATTTAATTGTGAAGGCACAAGAAGAATTAAGCAAACAAAACATTGCTGTGCGCCTTGTTTCAATGCCTTCTTGGGAATTGTTTGAAGAGCAAACCAAAGAATATAAAGAGAAAGTATTTCCTTCTTCCGTTAAAGCAAGAATGGCGGTGGAGGCAGGTATAAGTCAGGGTTGGTGCCGATATGTTGGTGATGATGGAGATGTGCATAGCATTGAAACATTCGGTGCTTCTGCGCCTGGAGAAGTGATGTTACGTGAGTTTGGATTTACAGTAGAAAATGTTTGTGAGCGAGCCGTTGCCTTATTAAAAAGAAATAAAAAGAATATATGAAAATTGGAGTAGCGGCAGATCATGCAGGATTTGAATTGAAAGAATATTTATTGAAAGAATTGCGTGAAGAAGGTTACGAGGTGATTGATTTTGGCAATACTATATTAGAACCCAATGATGATTATCCTGATTATATAATTCCTCTTGCTCACGCAATTGCTGATGGAACTGTTATTCGCGGAATAGCTGTCTGCGGAAGCGGAGTTGGTGCCTCCATTGCAGCAAATAAAATAGCAGGTGTAAGAGCCTGCCTGATTCATGAAAAGTTCTCAGCCCAACAAGGAGTTGAAGATGATAATATGAATATGATTTGTCTTGGTGGCAGAGTCGTTGACCATAAACTTGCATTAGAACTTACTAACTTGTTTCTTACTGCGAAGTTCAGCAATGAAGAAAGACATAAACGGCGACTGGAAAAAGTAACTGAACTCGAAAGCGCAAAACAATAGGATTATGAACGTGAATCCCTTAGCAGGAAAAGCAGCTCCACAAGAAATCCTTGTAAACATACCTAAACTTATCACCGCTTATTACACAGAAATTCCCGACCCTTCCATAGTCGAACAACGCATTTCATTTGGCACTTCAGGTCATCGTGGTTCTTCGTTCAAGAATTCTTTTAATGAAAGACATATACTCGCTATTTCACAGGCAATTTGCTTTTATCGCAAGGAACAAAAGATTGAGGGTCCGTTATTTATTGGCTTTGATACACATGCACTTTCTGCCCCTGCTTTCGCAACTGCAATGGAAGTATTGGCAGCCAATGGTGTTGAAGTAATGATTGCGGAAGGTGATGAATACACGCCTACTCCTGTTATTTCTCATGCTATTTTACAATATAATAAAGAACGTAAAAAAACTTTTGCAGATGGCATTGTTATTACCCCTTCTCACAATCCGCCTGATGATGGTGGGTTTAAATACAACCCTCCCAATGGTGGACCTGCGGGCACTTCTGTTACTAATTGGATAGAATCAAAAGCAAATGAAATCTTGAAAAACAATCTTCAATCAGTAAAAAGAATTTCTTTTGATAAAGCGCTTCATGTCTCAACAACGCATCGTTACGACTATTTGAATTCATACATCAATGACCTCGGAAATATAATTGATATGAATGTTATCCGAGATTCAAAAATCAAGATGGGTGTTGATCCCCTTGGTGGTGCAGGAATTCATTACTGGGAACCGATTGCTGAACGTTATCACCTGGACTTAACGGTTGTAAATAAAACAGTTGATCCGACCTTTAGTTTTATGGCTGTGGATTGGGATGGACAAATTCGTATGGATCCCTCTTCTCCTTATGCAATGCAGGGTTTGATTAAGATGAAAGATCAATTTGATATTTCTTTTGCCTGCGATACCGATCATGACCGACATGGAATCGTTACGAAAAGCGAAGGACTTTTAAATCCGAATCATTACTTGTCTGTTGCAGTTTTTTATCTTCTTCAATACCGTCCTGAATGGAATAAAAATGCTTCTGTTGGAAAGACAATTGTCACCACTCAGTTGATTGAAAAGATAACCACAAAGCTTGGAAGGAAGATTTATGATGTTCCTGTTGGTTTTAAATGGTTTGCTGATGGATTGCTGGATTCATCCCTTTGTTTCGGAGGAGAGGAAAGTGCAGGAGCTTCCTTTTCAAAAATAGATGGAAGTGTCTGGACAACTGATAAAGATGGATTTGTACCTGCTTTATTATCGGCGGAAATTACCGCAAAACTTGGGCGCGACCCCGGAATTATATACAATGAACTCATTAAAGAATATGGTGAACCGTTTTATGAACGCATTGAAGCAAAAGCAACTCCTGAACAAAAAGAAAGATTATGCAAACTTACTTCCTCAGCAATAAAACAAAAGAAACTGGCAGGAGAAAAAATTAAAACCATACTTACCAAAGCACCTGCAAACGATGCTTCAATAGGTGGGGTGAAAGTAATAACAGAGAATGCCTGGTTTGCTGCCCGTCCTTCGGGAACAGAAGATATTTATAAAATCTACGCTGAAAGTTTTTTGGGTGAAGGGCATTTAAAACAAATTATTAAGGAGGGGCAAGATATTGTTGCCGCTGCTTTGGAAATAAAAGAAATGACATTATGAAATTAATACCCGGGGCACACGAACTTATTTCCGGTATGAGGTCTATTTTTCAATTTGGTAATGCTGAACTTAATTACCTGAATGAGGAACCCTTACGGGGAGAGCTATTCAGTACTGATAAGCTGGAGCGTTATGGCAAAGAGCTGGCGAAGACTCATAAACTGAGTGAGAAACCTGCACGGGATCATTTATTGAAACGGCTTGCGACTAATGAAGTCATTTTAAATAAGGTACGTAAACTGATTACGGATTCGATAAAAAAGAAAAATCAGATTACACCCGCTGCCGAATGGTTGATAGATAATTTCTATCTTATAGAAGAAAATATTCGAAATGCTCAAAAGCATTTTCCGAGAGGATACAGTGAAAATTTGCCTCAGCTTTTAAATGATGAATCGGGGGCTATAACGCGAATATATGATATAGCTCTCAAAATAATTTCTCATAGTGACGGAAGGATTGATGTGGAGAGTTTGAGCGGTTTTGTGAATGCTTATCAAACGGTAACAAATTTACAATTAGGGGAACTTTGGGCGATACCAATTATGCTTCGCCTGGGGCTGATTGAGAATCTTAGACGTGTTTCAAGTCGTATTGCATTGGATAGGATTGACAGGAATCTTGCCGAATACTGGGCTCAACAAATGATTGATACCGTTGAAAAGAATTCCAAGAACCTGATATTGGTAATTGCTGATATGGCACGCTCCAATCCTCCTATGACGGGTGCATTTGTATCTGAATTAACGAGATTGCTGCGTGGAAAGGGTCCTGAATTGGCAATGTCTCTTAACTGGATAGAGCAGCAGTTGGCAGAAAATGGATTGACAGGAATAGAATTGATAAATGCTGAAGTTCAAAAGCAGGCGGAAGATCAGGTTTCGATAAGTAACAGTATCGGCAGCCTTCGTTTGCTTGGTGCAATGGATTGGCGTGATTTCGTTGAAGAACATAGTATCGTCGAACAAACTCTTCGCGAAGATAATGGAGGAATTTATGGGCTAATGGATTTCTCTACCCGCGATCATTATCGTCATGTTGTAGAGCAAATTGCAAAAAGAAGTAAACTGTCGGAATATGAGGTTGCTTGCATTGCAATACAGTTAATGAAAACCAATGCAACTGGTAATGATAAAGATGACCGCACATCCCACGTTGGCTATTACCTGATAGGAGAAGGAGTGACTGAAACAAAAAAGCTGGCAAAAATGAAGGAGACATTTGGGCAAAGGTTTCGACTGATTACCCGAAAGTATTCTTTCCCGATGTATTTAACTTTTATCTTTTTAATAACAGTATTAATAAGTGCATTTATTTTTAAAAAGGCATATAGGGATTGTGAAAACTCGTGGCTGATTGCAATAATTATTCTTCTTTCACTTATTTGTGCAAGTCAGTTGGCGATTTCTGTTGTCAACTTTTTTTCTACCTTATGGGTTAAGCCGCATATATTGCCACGAATGGATTTCTCGCATGAAGTCCCATCGGAATTCAGCACCTTGGTGGTTGTTCCGGTAATGATTTCGAATGAGGAGGAAATAGAAAAATTAGTCGAGGCTTTAGAGGTGCGTTTCCTGGCAAACAGAAAGAACAATTTACATTTTGGTTTACTGACAGATTTTGAGGATGCTGAAGCAGAAACGCTTCCACAAGATCAGGCACTTGTGGATTTTACTAAACAAAAAATTGAAGCGCTGAATACAAAATATAAAAGGGAACATCAAGATTTATTTTTTCTCTTTCATCGTCCGCGGCATTGGAATCCGCAGGAAAATATGTGGATGGGATACGAAAGGAAACGCGGTAAACTTTCGGAATTGAATTCATTGCTTCGTGGAGGAGCAAAGGAACGTTTTTCGCTTATTATAGGTGATCAATCTGTTTTTCCGCGCATAAAATATATAATTACTTTGGATGGAGATACGCAATTACCATTAGGGACAGCATGGAAATTAATTGGAACGATGGCGCATCCGTTGAATCATGCCTGGTATGATGAAACAAAGAAACGGGTATCGAAAGGTTATGGTATTCTTCAGCCAAGAGTGACTGTGAGTTTACCTGAAAAAACAAGTTCGGTATATACCCGCATGCATGGAAATGAGCCTGGTATAGATCCTTATACACGGGCATCTTCAGATGTATATCAGGATTTATTTGAAGAGGGTTCTTTTATTGGTAAAGGGATATATGATGTGGACATTTTCAAGAAAGTATTGGAAGGAAGATTTTCTGAAAATGCCATTCTAAGTCATGACCTCCTTGAAGGTTGTTACATCAGATCAGGATTATTGAGTGATGTGCAATTGTTTGAGAAATATCCACCTAATTATCGTACCGACAGGAAAAGAAATTCGCGATGGATAAGAGGTGACTGGCAGATTTTCTCATGGTTTTTACCCATGGTTCCGGGGAATGGAAAACGATGGTATAAGAATCCAATTTCAGGATTATCCAAATGGAAAATATTTGACAATATCAGGCGAAGCCTTGTTCCATTGGCACTTACTGTTTTGATAATTTTAGGTTGGGTGGCACTGCCATCTTCATGGTTCTGGACAATTGCAGTATCAGCGATAATAGTTCTTCCCGTTATTATTACAACCATTTGGGATGCAATCAATAAACCAAAAGATGTAATCTTCTCTCATCATTTTAAAAATACGATTCGAAACATTGCTGAAATATTCAAGAAAACCTTATTCTCACTTATATGTCTCCCCTACGAGGCATTTTCCAATTTGGCAGCAATAATGCGCACAATTTGGAGAATGGTTATAACAAGAAAAAAACTTTTGGAATGGAATCCATCGGTTAAAGAGGAAGTAATTAATAAGACAGATCTGCTCACTTATTATTCTTCAATGTGGGTTGAACCTTTTCTTGCCTTAGCTGTATTTATTTATTTGGAGATTCATCATCCCTCAAAATTAATCATAGCAGGACCAATTATACTGTTATGGATAATAACACCTTTTATTACCTGGTTTACAAGCAAGCCAATGCCGAAGGAAGTAACGATACTCTCTGATGAACAAAATGTTTTCCTTCGAAGACTTTCAAGGAAAACCTGGAGTTTTTTCGAACGCTTTGTCGGGCAGGAAGACCACTGGTTGCCGCCTGATAATTTTCAGGAACAACCATTTGAAGAAATAGCTCACCGAACATCTCCTACTAATATAGGAATGTCATTGCTTTCAACTTTATGTGCCTACGATTTTGGATACATAAATGCAAGTCAGCTTTTTGAGCGAACTAAGAAGACATTAAACACAATGAAGAAAATGGAGCGATATAAAGGGCATTTTTATAATTGGTATGATACCCAATCGTTGAGTCCATTATTGCCAAAATATATTTCTACTGTGGACAGTGGTAACCTTGCGGGACATTTGCTGATAATAAAACAAGGTTTACTTGCAGTGCCTCATAAAAAGATAATTGGTCAGAGATCATTTGAAGGATTGCGGGATACATTTCTTGCCTTTACAGATACATTAGAAGATAAAGATGTTGAGTTATTTAAACAAATTAAAGTTGATTTGGAAGCAGCATGTAAATCTGATTTAGTAACCTTTAAAGAAGTAAAACTTTTCATGGAGAAATTGATGAAAGATTTTGATTCTATTCTTGAAAAAGGGGATAATGATGCAGAGAGTGAAACCTATTGGTGGAAACAGGTGCTTAAAGAACAAATAGAACAATTGAATGAAGATTTAAAGCTTTTTACTCCTTGGTTTCTATTAATGGAAGTACCAACTCAATTCACGGAGTTTGATTCCTTAAAAGCAGATACATCTTTGACAGAATTATTAAAAACAGCTTTGGAACTACAAGTTGAATTAAATAATCATCAAATACAAAACAATACTCCAAGTGAAAGCGGTTGGCTTGAATCATTTAAAACTGCATTAACCGAATCAATTCATCTGGCGGAATCTCAAATTTTTGAAGCCGAAAATCTTGCAGACGAATGCAGTGAATTGTCAGAAGTGGAATGGGATTTCTTGTATGACAAATCAAGCAATCTGTTCACCATTGGTTATAATGTTCAGGAACATCATATTGATGCAAGTTTTTATGATTTGCTTGCGTCAGAAGCCCGATTTTGCGTCTTCCTTGGCATTGCTCAGGGAAAACTTCCTGAAGAGAGCTGGTTTGCACTGTCACGGTTACTAACCAACGTGGAAGGAGAACCAATTCTTCTTTCCTGGAGTGGTTCCATGTTTGAATATCTTATGCCGCTTTTGGTAATGCCTACTTACGAAAATACGCTTCTGGATCAAACCTGTAAAGCGGCAGTGCAATGGCAGATTGATTATGGAAAACAAACAGGTTTGCCCTGGGGAATTTCAGAATCAGGATTTAATATGCTCAATGCTAATTCAAATTATCAATATCGTGCATTTGGTGCGCCTGGCTTGGGATTGAAACGGGGTCTTGAGGAAGATTCAGTGATTGCTCCTTATGCAACTGCACTTGCACTTATGGTAGCACCGAAAAAAGCATGTAAAAATCTGCAATTGCTTCACGAAAAAGGATTTGAAGGGAAATATGGATTTTATGAAGCTATAGATTATACATCGTCACGGTTGCAAACGGGGCAATCCAACGCTGTTGTTTATTCCTATATGGCACATCATCAGGGAATGAGTTTACTGTCATTGGCATACCTGCTTCTTGACAAACCCATGCAAAAATTATTTGAAGCGGAACCACAATTTAAGGCAACTCTTTTATTACTGCAAGAGCGAATTCCTAAATCAACAGCCTTCTATGCACATACAACAGAGATTGCTGATATCAACTATGTTGCAAGCGGATCGGAAACAAGAATTATCAACACGCCTAACACATTAATACCTGAAGTGCAATTACTTTCCAATGGCAGATACCATGTAATGATTACAAATTCGGGTGCAGGCTACAGTCGCTGGAAAGATATTGCTGTTACGCGTTGGCGTGAGGATGGAACTTGCGATAATTGGGGTACATTTTGTTATATTCGAGATTTAAATAGTGAATTATACTGGTCAAATACCCATCAGCCAACACTTAAAAAAGGTGATAAATACGAAGCTGCATTTTCTCAAGGTCGTGCTGACTTTCGCACTGTACATAACGAAATAGAAACCTATACCGAAATTGCGGTCTCTCCTGAAGATGATATAGAAATGCGAAGAGTCCACATATCAAACTGTTCCAACATCCGCAGAACTATTGAGGTTACAAGTTATGCTGAAGTGGTTCTAGCTTCTCCCGATTCAGATTTGATGCAGCCTGCATTCAGCAATCTCTTTGTGCAAACAGAGATCCTCGCACCTCAACATGCAATTATCTGTACACGAAGACCTCGCTCTTCTGATGAAAACCCACCATGGATGCTTCATCTGATGATTTTACATGGAAAAGAACCTGAAGAAATCTCATTCGAAACTGATAGGAATGCATTTATTGGTCGCGGAAATACAACGGTAAACCCGCAGGTAATGGACTATTCAGGTCCCCTGTCTGGAAATCAAGGTTCAGTTTTAGATCCGATAGTTGCTATCCGATATAAAATAACTCTTGAGCCTGATGAAGCAATTATTGTTGATATGGTCATAGGCATTGCAGATACTAAAGAAGTCTGTCAAAGCCTGATTGATAAGTACCAGGATAAACATCATAAAGACCGTGTTTTTGAATTAGCATGGACTCACAGTCAGGTGGTGCTTAGACAAATCAATGCTTCGGAAGGTGATGCACAAATGTATGGAAGACTGGCAAGTTCGATACTATTTACTAATTCAGCATTTCGCGCAGAGCCTGCCATTCTGATTAATAATCATCGCGGACAGTCAGGTTTATGGGGCTATTCCATTTCAGGAGATTTGCCTATTGTTCTTTTGAAAATGGAAAAGCAGGCTAATATGCAATTACTACGTCAACTTATACAGGCTCATTCCTATTGGCGTTTAAAAGGGCTTGCTGTTGATTTGGTTATCTGGAATGAAGAACATAATGGCTATCGGCAGGAATTTCAAGATGAAATTGAAGCACTCATTCCACTCGAATTTAAAGATCGTCCCGGAGGTATTTTTGTCAGAGCTTCCGATCAGATATCAAATGAGGATCGCATATTATTTCAAACTGTAGCACGAATTAATATTTCCGATAATGGCGGGTCATTAGCTGACCATATTAAACGCAGACCGCATACAAAAGTCGTTATCCCTTATATCACGCCAATACCTGCGGTTAAAGCTTCTTTAGCATCAATTCCTTTACCTGAAGACATGTTATTTTTTAATGGATTTGGTGGTTTTTCAGCCGATGGAAGTGAATATATTATATCCGTTGAAGACAAAAACAGAACTCCTGCTCCCTGGGTGAATGTAATTGCAAATCCAAATTTCGGAACGGTTATTTCAGAAAGCGGATCATCCTATACCTGGACTGAAAACGCCCATGAATTAAGGCTTACTCCCTGGAATAACGATCCTGTTACTGATTCATGCGGAGAAGCATTTTATATCCGTGATTATGAAAGCGGGCATTTCTGGTCTGCCACTCTTCTGCCAACCGGTGGTGAATCTTCTTATCTCACTCGTCATGGCTTTGGTTACAGTATCTTTGAACATATCGAAGATGGAATATACACAGAAATGTTAGTCTATGTTGATATTGAATCTGCTGTTAAATTTACAGTATTAAAAATTCGAAATCAATCAGGAAGAACACGGAAACTTTCCGCTACTGGTTATATTGAATGGGTTCTTGATACGAACAGAATGAAAGCCGCAATGCACACGCATACCGAAGTTGATCCTGACAGCGGAGCAATCTTTGCGAAAAATCAATACAACACAGGATTCTCTCATCGGGTTGCTTTTTTTGATGTTGATTATCTGAAGAAATCCTTTACCTGCGACCGTACTGAATTTATTGGTCGCAATGGCACATTGAAAAACCCTGATGCTATGTCAAGATTAAAACTTTCAGGAAGAGTAGGGCTTGCCTTAGATCCATGCGCTGCAATTCAGGTTCCTTTCGATTTAGCGGATGGTGAAGAACATGAAATTATTTTCAGACTCGGGGCTGGAAAGGATGCAGGTGAAGCGAATGCAATCGTCCGACAATTCAGGGGAAGCGAGGCTGCAAAGGAATCTTTTGAAAAGGTAAAAGACTACTGGAAAAAAACTATTAGTTCTTTGCAAGTCGAAACTCCTGACAAGGCTATTAATATTATTGTCAATGGATGGCTTACATACCAAACTCTTTCTTCTCGTCTCTGGGGGCGAAGTGGTTTTTATCAATCGGGTGGGGCTTTTGGTTTCAGAGATCAGTTGCAGGATGTGATGTCATTGCTTCATGTCAAACCTGAAATTGCCCGCGAACAGATTTTGCTTTCTGCCTCCCGTCAGTTTAAAGAAGGTGATGTGCAACACTGGTGGCATCCGCCTTTCGGTCAGGGAGTGCGTACACGTTGCTCTGACGATTATCTCTGGTTGCCTTTTGTAACTGCCGTTTATATTTCACATACGGGGGACTCGGCTATTCTGGATGAATTATCAAATTTTATTGAGGGTCGTCAATTAAATCCCGGCGAAGAATCCTATTATGATTTTCCTATTAAATCTTTGAATTCATCAACCCTTTATGACCATTGCGTTTTGGCAATCAAACACGGATTAAATTTTGGTGGACACGGACTTCCCTTAATTGGCACAGGAGATTGGAATGATGGTTATGATAAGATTGGCAATCAGGGAAAAGGCGAAAGTGTCTGGATGGCATTTTTCCTTTATGATATTCTTATCCGATTTGCAGACATTGCGCATCAACATAATGATTCAGCATTTGCCGAAGTATGTAAAAAAGAAGCGCAGAAATTAAAGGGCAATATTGATAAAAGCGCATGGGATGGAGAATGGTATAAGCGCGCCTGGTTTGATAATGGAACGCCGCTTGGTTCTTCGGCTAATGAAGAATGCAAGATTGATTCCATCGCCCAAAGCTGGTCTGTTTTATCAGGAGGAGGAGATAAGAAACGAGCAAATACCGCTATGGAATCAGCCTATAAAAATCTTGTACAAAAAGATTCATGCATCATCCAATTATTGGAACCTCCATTCGATAAATCAAAGATAAACCCAGGTTATATACAAGGATATGTTCCTGGAGTTCGAGAGAATGGCGGGCAATATACACATGCTGCCGTATGGATGATTATTGCCTTTGCTAAATTGGGTGATAACAAGCGTGTATGGGAATTGTTGAACATGATAAATCCGATTAACCATGGCAAAACTTCTGAAGAAATTGCAATCTATAAAGTTGAACCTTATGTGATAGCAGCAGATGTATATGGACGTGCACCCCATGAAGGACGCGGCGGCTGGACATGGTACACCGGCTCGGCAGGATGGATGTATCGGCTTATTACAGAATCCTTTCTTGGTCTGAAACAGGAGGGAAACAAACTTAAATTGGTTCCCTGTGTTCCTACAGAATGGGAATCATTTAAGGTACATTACCGATACATGAATACGATTTACCACATTACAGTGAAGCAGGAAACGGGTACAGGCGAAATGATTGTTAATGTTGATGGAATAAATCAACAAGATAAGATAATTACGCTCGCCGATGATGGCTTAGAGCACTCTGTGGAAATTACAATTTATTCCTCGCAACAATAAGAGACGCAGCGTCTTCATCAATAAACCAAAATAAATCTCCGTCAATAGGTTTAATCAATTGTGCAGGATAAGTATCAGTTTGATAAGAGCCAAAAAGAACCTTTTCCAATATCTCCGCTTTCTTTTCTCCTGTTACTAAGAAAAGAATATTATGCGCCCGATTTATCAATGGTGCAGTCATGGTAACGCGAAACATCTTTTCTTCTTCCACATATATTGCTCTCACTCCTTCCGCTTGTTCAGTAATTACTTTTGTTTTGGGAAAAAGAGATCAGGGTTGTGATGCTGCAATGACTATTTCGCCTGATGGTGAGGTAATGGGACTTGGTGGATTTATGGCTGTGACGAATTATCCTGCTACCACAAAGGGTAAGAATGGAAAGACTAATGCTATGGGTGTATTTCCGACTATGAAACTTAGAGTTGGGAAATGGATTATAAAGTTTAGTTGTGTGGGGTATGTTACGCAGACGGTTACTATTATTGTGAAGGCGAGGAGGAAGGTTACTTTATCGGTTATGATGGTGCCTGTACCGCTGCCTCCGATAGTTTAATAGTTCGACAGGCTCACAGACCTTCGGGAATAAATAGTCCCAACCAGCGAATACGATTGCCTTTCAGGAAAC
>Ga0206927_1168_pt1 | contig 13692 bp, 6 predicted proteins | sample Alteio_BWOrgHeat_60_FD_153249 | JGI IMG/M metagenome (GOLD analysis project Ga0206927, IMG submission 153249) | Enriched cells from forest soil in Barre Woods Harvard Forest LTER site, Petersham, Massachusetts, United States -... | ecosystem: Environmental > Terrestrial > Soil > Temperate forest > O... | reverse complement strand
GCTGAAGTTCGAATTTGCTTGTGTCTGGAATGTGCCGCCGACCGCGAGATTGGTGGTGGAAAGTGTCATTGTGCCCGACGTGCCGCCGCCATATGCGAAATCGAAGTTGAAAAACGTGCTCTTCGCAGCATTTCCCTGCACCGTTGGCGCGCTACCAGTAAAGATGACTGTTCCCGCGGGAGCGGTGATGCCGGTGGTGCTCGTATCGGTCCAATTTCCCGACAGCGTGAACGTGCTGGACGGCAGTTGGAATTTTGATCCGATCGTGCCGCTGAAGGTTACGTTGACGACTCCAGTGACGTTGCCGGCTGCGCCGACAAACTGGCCGCCAGTGGTGATGGAGACGTCGCCATTCAGACTGATGTCCGCCGCGCCGCCGTTGAAGACGCCCGTGGCGCTGACGGCAAGCGCCGGGGAACCCGTGATCGTGTTGGTGGTCGCGCTGGCCGAGGAATTGTACGTGCCGCTGCTGACGGTCAGCCCGCCAGCCGCGACCGTGGTGCTGGTCCCGGCGTTGAAGATTCCGCCGTTCACGTTCAGACCCGTCCCGAAACTCTGTGCGCCGCTGTTACCGGTGTAGGTTCCGCCGCTGATCGTGCCGGTCGTACTGACGGTGATGGCGAACGTATTGGCGTCGAACGTTCCGGTGGTGCTCTGGGAATACGTGCCGATCGACAGGCTGCGCGCCGCCGAAACGGTAACCGAGCCGCTCACGGTAAACGTAGCGTTGATGGTCGCCAGACCGCCCGGCAGCACGTCCGTACCGCTGCCGGAAAGTGTCAGGCTGGAGTAAGTGTTTGACAAGGGATTCAGCACGGTCTGCGCCGCACCGGTGTAGTTCACCGTATTGACGTTGGTTGACGCGTCGAATGTACCGGCGTTCGAGGAGGTTCCGGCAATGTTCAGTGTGCCGGTGCAGGTCGCTATTCCGCCGCTGGTCACGTTGAAGGCGGTGTTCACGGTGGTTGTGCCGCTGAGCGTGGCGCCGGTCGTGGCGAAAGTATTGCCAATATTCAGTGTCTTATAGGTCGTGGCACGGACGGCCTGCAGGGCGGTTGTGGAGTTATATGCGACGGTATTGGCGGATGTACTGAAGTCCACGGTGGTCACCGCGATAGTTCCCAACAGTGTGACTGTGCCGGCGTTGATCAATTTTCCAGCGCCCGGCAATGCGACGTTTACGGTTACGCCTGTCGCGACAGCAACCGTGGCGCCCGTTGCATTGTCGACCTTCAGCGTTGAATACGTTGCGGGGTAGATCGTCTGCGCGCCCGCACCAGAATAGTCGACCGTGTTGGCGAAAGATGAGAAATCGACGGTCGTGATGGCGATACTGCTGCCATTGAAGTTCAGCGTTCCCTTATTTGTAATTGTTCCTGCGCCGGTCAAAGCTGTGTTGACTATAATCGTGCTCGCTGCAGCGACCGCCGCCGAACTGTCCACCTGCAGGGTGTCGTAGGTCGTCGGGTGCGCGAGGATGGTTTGTCCGGCGCCGGCGTATTCAACCGTGTTGGTATTGGTGCTGAAATCCGTATTGGCGATCGTGATCGTGGTATTGATGACCAGCGTGCCTTTATTAATAAGTTTACCTGCGCCGATCACGGAATTGGCTGTCACCGACGTGGCAACGGCGATGGTATCTCCGGCGACGGCATCGATCTGCAGCGTATCGTATGTGGTTGGGAAAACAGTCTGGCCCGTGCCCGAGTATTCGACAGTGTTGTTGGTCGAAAAGTCAACGGCCGCGACGGTAATTGGGGAAACGGCAGCCAGCATAAGCACGCCTGTGCCATTGTTTGTGAATTTGCCAGCGCCAGACAGCACGACGTTGATGGTGGTCGTGCCGGTGTTCTTGGCGCCGGTGGCAAGATTGTCGACTTTCAGAGTGCTGTAGGTCGTCGCCAGAACGGTCTGTCCGGCCGCGGAGTAGTCCACAGTGTTGGCGTTTGTTGCGGCATCGAACGTGCCGGAGTTTGCGATCAATCCACCCAGGCTGAGTGTGCTGGCGTTCTGCTGCTGGAACGTGGTTCCTACACCTACGGTCATGGAGGTATTGACGGTGATCGTTCCGGAATTGTTGAGTCTGCAGGTTCCCGCAAGCGACAGGGTGTCGACAGTTAGCGTCGTTGCGGAAGCCTGCGTACTGGTCGACGAACCCGACAGGTTCAACGTTCCTGACGTCGAGATCGTGAAACCTGTGCTGCCGGTGTAGACGGCCGCGACGTTGATGGTTCCGGTGGCCGACTTGGCTCCGCCTGAAAGCGTCAGGCTGGAATAGTTGTTCGAAACCGGATTGAGCACCGTTTGCGCGCCAGCGCCGTTGTAGGTAACCGTATTGCTCGCGGTCGACGCGCTGAACGTGCCGGTGCCGTTGACGGTCGATGTGCCGCCGAGCGTCAGCGCACTACCGTTGTTCTGCGTGAAGCTTGAGGCGGTGTTGACCGTGAAGCTCGTCGCTACAATGACCGAGCCGCTGTTCGAGAAAGTTCCGCCAATGATGAGCGTGGGCGCGGTGAGGGTTTTTGCCGCGGCCTGAGTGTGACCAGTGCCGCCGCTCAAGTCGAGCGTAAACGCCCCTGTAATGGTGTAGGAAGCTCCGCCGGTATACGCGCCGTTAACGGTGATGTTCGCCGTGCTGCTCTTGGCACCCGCGCCGCTGAGCGTGAGATTGTTGAAGGTGCTGGCGCCGATTGCTTGGGCGCTCCCGCCGTTGAAATTCACGGTGCTGCCGGTGGCGATAAACGTGCCGTTGACGGTCCAGGCGGTGGGCGTGCCGCCTACGTTTAAAGTAGACCCGGTGGCGTCGAGCGTTCCGGAGGTCAACACCGAGATGCTGCCCGTAATGCTATGCGTGAATGCGCCGCTGGTGAATTTCGCCAGCGTTCCGCCCGTGCTGTCGATGGTTACACTGCCCCCGATCGTTATTCCGGCTCCGGCGACGGCCACCGCGTCTTTCAGCACCATCAGGTTTCCGGTGATGGAAGTAAGGCCCGCAGCGAACGTTTTCGTGCCGCCGCCGTCCAGTGTCAGATTGCTGTAGGTGACGCCGGCCACCGCTTGTGCTCCGGCATCGTCGTAATGCACCGTGCTGCCGCCGGTCAGGGTGACCGATCCCGTTGGGAAGCAGGGTGTGCCTTCGAGTTGCAGCGTGCTGCCGCTGGCGATGCTCAGAGCGCCCGTGTAGTTGGACTGTACGCCGTTATTGTCGAGCGTGCTGTTCGAAGTGACTTGTACGGTGACGGGAACCGTGGTCGTGCCCAGAATGAAGCTTCCGCCTCCGTTGACAACCAGCTTAGATCCGCTTGTTCCGGTGATTGTCCCAACGTAGGAGCCGCCGCTGGCTGCATTGGTGACATTCAGCGTCGCAGACGACCCCAGGGCGAGAACGGCGCTGGCGGATACGCTATTGAACGTCTTGATCGTCTGCGTGTAGCTCGCGAGGGTCGAGAGGTCCAACGTGTCGGATCCGGTCAGCGTGACGTTCGACGTGGTCGGCAACTGTGAGTTGGCGGTTTGCAGTGTCACCGTGCCGGCCGAGGTGAGATCGCCGCCGATCGCGGTGAAACCGCTGTTTTTGCCGAGCGTCAGGAGCGCGCTTGCGTTGACGGTGGTGAGTCCCGTGAATGTATTCGACGCTCCGCCGCTGAGCGTCAGCAGCGTTGTGCCTGCCACGGTCAGCGTGCCCGTGCCGCTGATGACGCCCGAAAATGCGCCGCCGGAGTTGACTGTGAAATTTGCCGACCCCAGCGCAAGCGTGCCGGCGCCTGACAGGGCTCCGACGCTTGAATCGAGGTTGTTCAGATTGAACGAGCCGGAAGTAATTACAAACTTTCCGGTTGTAGAGTAACTCAGGCCATTGGTGGAAAGTATGGCGCCTTGGGCATCGTTCAACTCCAGCGATTCGAATTTTCCACCGTTGAATGTGACAGTATGGATCGATGCGCCGCTGTTCAGGCTGATTTTGCCGCCTCCGACGCCCGTATCGACCTGGCTGCCGATAAATGTAATGTCGCCTTGTACGTTTAGCACCTGCCCCGTCGTAGTAACGGTCATTCCTGATTCGATGGTCAAATCGCCAATCGTTTCGGTATGACTAACTAATACAGGTTTTCTCGTGACCGACGGAATGTCTACGGTGTCCGATGAGGTCGGCGTATGAGAGTTGCTCCAATTTCGCGAGTCGTGCCAATCGGTGCTCTTGGAACCTGTCCAACTTACGGAAAACGTGGAGATCGACCAATTCACACAATTCGACTGGGTGGACGTGGCCGCCGCAGTGATGGGGTTGGTGGACGTGCTGTGGCTGACCGCGACATAGCCGACATCCGTTCCGGTCGGCGCGTTGATGAACCACTGCGACGTGGACGAGGATTGCAGCGTAAGCTTGGAGGCGGTCGTGCCGGTCAATGTCAGGAAGTCACTGATGGTCTGCGTCGACCCTGCTTGAAACGTGAGCGTCGCGCCCGTGGTCGCATCGGTAAAGTCGAAGAAGCTTGTCGAATTGTTGATCGTCTGCGTCATGGCGTTGAACGAAACGGTTCCGCTGTTGGCGACGAAAACGGTGGCGCTGCCGTTCCAGGTCGAACCGGTGAAGTTCAGCGTGCCGGTGGTCGAGGTGAATGTGCCGGACGTCAGGGTCATGATTCCGGTAACGGAAAAGTCGGCAGATCCGCCGGTAAAGGTGCCGCCGTTCATGGTGATGCTGGTGAACGTATCGACACTGCCCTCGGTGTAGGTTCCGCTGGTGACCGTCAGTCCCGAGATCGACGCGCCTCCGGCCCCGCTCGTGAAATTGCCGCCGTTCAGCGTCAATCCGCCGTTAAAGGTCTGAAGTGCGGAGCCTCCCGTGTAGGCTCCGCCAGTGATCGATGAGGCATTGGCGACGGTGATCGCGAAAGTGCTGGCGTTGACTGTGCCCGACGAACTCTGGCTGTACGTCCCGACCGCAAGCGCGTTCGTGAGCGTCGTAGAAACCTGGCCTGCGATCGTCAGCGTGCCGTTCACGTTGGTCAGCGTAGCAGGGAGCGTATCGATGGTGGCTGATGCGTTTGTCAGCGTCAGGCTGGAATAAGCATGTGCGGACGGATCAACAATCGGTTGCGTTGTACCCGCATACACGACCGTATTGGTGTTGGTCGATGCATCGAATAGAGTTCCAGCGCTTATGGTGAATTCGAATGTGCCGTTGATCGTCAACGTGGTCGCGGCCGCCTGCTTGTATTTACCGGTAATATTCAAATCGGTATTCACCGTGACATCGCCGCCGTTGGTTGAAGCGAGGGGAGTTGAGGTGATCATTAGCGAGTCATAAGTGGTGCTTAAGATGGTTTGGCCGCTGCCGGTGTAAGAAACCAAATTCGTGAAGTTGCTGAAGTCCACCGTGGTAATAGTGATAGAGCCGGCGATGCTCAGCGTACCCTTATTGACGAGTTTGCCTGAGCCCGTGAGCGACTGGCTGACAATGACGGTGGTTGTGGCGGCAATGGTGTCTCCTCCAGCGTCGTCGATCTTGAGCGTGGCGTAGCTGGTTCCGAGCACGGTCTGGCCAGTTCCGCTGTATTCCACGGTATTGGCCGTACTGCCCGCCGTGAACGTGCCGCTGTTTGTGATCGTGCCGCCCAATTGCAGCAGCGCGGAGCCTGTTCCCGCCTGGGTGAAGGTTCCGTTGACCGTCATCGAACCAGTCGCAGTGACCGTGCCGTCCGTATTGGTGAATGTGCCGCCCACGGTCAACGCGACATTGACCGTAACCGTCCCAGTGTTGCCGAAGGTTCCGCCGGTCGTCAGGTTGTCGACGTTCAGCGTCTTGCCGGTTGCCTGCGTGTGCGAAGTTCCGGCGGAGATATCAAAAGTGGATCCACCGGCAAAAGTAAAGTCGGCGCCGCCGGTATAAGTTCCCGTGATCGTAATGGAGCCGGCGCCGGTCTTGGTCCCGCCGCTCAACGATAAGTTATTGTACGAGAACACGGGGACGCTTTGCGCCGCTCCGTTGAATGCAACGGTATTGCCAGTTGTGACATATGCGCCGCCTGCGAACGTGGCGCTCGGATTGAATGCGCCGGCAACGCCGACAGTTCCTGTGTTGTCAAAAGTGACGTTCGCAGCGCCGTATGAGCCGCTGACCGTCAAGTTGTTGTAGTTGAATGCTGTAACCGTCTGCGCAGCCGAGGCATTGTAGTTGATCGTGCTGCCCGTGATGACATAGACACCCGCGCCGAATGTGGCGGTGGGCGAGAACGCGGCGGCGACCAGAATCGGATTGCTTCCGTCCAGCGTAACGCTGTTTGCACCGCGCGAACCGCTGATCGTGAGGTTGTTGTAACCCGTGCCCGTGACGGTCTGAGCGCTGGTGGAATTGTAAATCACGTCCGGCGGAGTGCTGAACACTCCCGTACCGGTGAGCACCAACGGGGTACCGGCGCCGATGAAAGTCAGAGTTTTAGAATTTGGATCCAGAAACCTGCCGGTGTCAACGGTCAGCACGCCATTGATCGTCGTATTCTGACCGAGCTTTACCGTCGAAATGCTGATCCGAAGGTTGTTGTATGTAGCAAACTGAGCACTGGATGCGGGCAGCGTTGCGTTCGTTCCGGTAATCTGAATCAAACCTGCTCCCGGCGAGAACGACGCGACATTGCCGTCGATCACATTGCTGCAAATTAACGTTCCGCCAGCGCTCATGTCCAGCGTTCCAGCGCCGCTAGTCACGCCAACTGTTATGGTGTTTGAATCCAAGAGACTGCCGGCGGCCGTAAAAGTTAACGTGCCAGTCGAAGTGGTGGTCGTATCCCCCAGTGTGACTGAGGAACAGCTTTCCGAGTCGGAAACCGTGATGTTGTCACCATTGAGGATGGTGGCCGTATCGCTAGCGCCCGGAACGCCAACTGGCAACCAGGTCGAACTATTTTTCCAATCGCCGCTCAAAACGTTCGACGTGTACGCTGTTCCTGCGAGCGCCATGGGGGAGGCGATTGCACCGCAGAAGATCACGGCGCTCATGACTTGCGCCGCGCGCAGTCGAACGCGAACTTTCGCGCGTCGTTCAATGCTCGTGCGAGTTCTGTCTGTTCTCACAGTTATCTCGTCAAGATGCCTCATGACAACCCTTCCTGCTTGCTGCACGCATGCGTGCTGCTGGTTTCTGTAAGTTTAGTCGATATACAGCTTTAAGTACGTGCTAGAAGCCGACTTGAAAGTTTACAACAAACACGTTGTTTTTCACCGAGCGCAACCCTAGTTGAGGATTGTGTGGATCGGTCGGGTCCTTCACGATCATGTAATTCAACTGCACTTTTGTTCCGCGGCCGCTGATATAGTAATTTATGCCTTCCGTATATACCTCCGTCTTGAACAAGAGGGTATGTCGGTCGGGATTGGCCGGGTCTTCCATTGCGATGTTCTGATAAACCTCATATCTGAATGCAAATTCCGTATTACTAAGCATTCGATCCAATAATCCGCCTTTTTTGAGCTTCTCTTCAAAAATCGATTCCGGCATATAATATCCGGTCGAGAAAAACCAGCCTTGCACGGTCACCGGCGACGGATCGCGCTGGGTGAAACCGTTTCCGCCGCGCGGACCCGTGTCGCCCAAGTCGACGCTTCCGATACCCAGCAAACTCGTGATGGCCTGCGACCCGTAGCGATCGTGTCCGGAGCCCCATTCGCCGCGCATCCAGAAGCCCTTGACCGGGCCGTTCGGCCGATACCAGGCCCACGCATCGTTGCGGTTGACGGCCGTGCGCTGGCGGTCGAGGCCGTTGATGGAAAAGTCAGGATCGAACTCCTGGCCGCGTCCGCCGTGGGTGCCGTCGGTGCGGGCGAATCCGGTTTCCAGGCGACCGAACCACCTCGAGGTGTCCCAGACGGGCCGGGCCGCGATGCGGAATGAAAAATCCTTCTCGTCGTTGTCGTCGGGACGATTTCCGGCCTCGGTGATTTCAGGGTCGCTGAGAATCGTCCCCGTCGGGCCGTTGAACAGCCCCAGCGAATATTTGAAGCGGTCCGACCACCATGTTCCGGAAATCATCATGCCCAGATCGCGGACGTTATTGATGCCCGTGACCATCGCGCGTTCAACGAAATCCAACTGGCCGCTGTTGCGGAACGCTTCTTCGCCGGCCGGCGGCTTGAACTGGCCGATGGTGAACGAGTGGTGCGGAAAAATGTTGGCGTAATTGAGGTAACAGTCCTGCAGCAGATGCGGGCTGAAATCCTTCGCCGGAATCTCGCCGGATTGCAGAAGCTGCGTCAGCGTGGAACTGCTCTGCAGCGACGGATTGGAGCCGTTGGCGATCGTGAATTCGCCCTGCGGCGAATTATGCTTCGGAAAGGTGGGCAGCGGATAATAGAACAAGCTCGATTCACGCGCCGGATCCAACAGCACGAACGCTGAAAGATCGTCCGTAAACTGAGCGCCGAAGTGCAGTTCCGCGCGGCGGATGCGGAAGGTCGAATTGTCGTTGCCGAGATTGGATTCAGGACGCAAAACCGGCGTCGCCGGCATGGTCGATGTGGAAGGCGGGAAAAAAATGACCTGATTGGTCACGCCGCGAGAGTCCTGCTGCGGCGCCTGATACCAGGTCTGCAGCAAACCGCCGAACGTGAGCTTGGCAAAGTTGGTGCGAACTTTTGCATCGGGGCCGTAGCGCCGGTCCAACTGCGATTCGATCTGGCCGATGGGCTGCTTTGCTTGAGGGGCCTTGTCTTCGAGTTCTTTTCTGAGCTTTTCAACTTCAACGCGCAGGTCAGTGACGTCGCTGGCGCAGACCGTAAATACAGGCTGGAGCGATACTAGTGCAAAAATGCAAAGCCACCACTTCCGGTGCATTCAACAGCTCCGAGCTCGCGCGTACAGTCCTTTAGGATTTGGTAAACTTTAGCAACGCAACTGAGCATGTCAACAGTACATAGTTGCTTTTGCGGCGCGCCAGTCTACGAGAAAAAAGATGATTCATGCAAGTCGTGCAATCACGCCTTTTGACATCTTGCACGAGCGCATTGAGCGTTACAGGACGTCTTTTTTGGGGGCTTCACTCACGTCCGTAGGTTTGGGCGCCGGCTCAGCGGGTTTTGCAGCGGCGGGAGCTGCCGGCGCGACGGGCGCTGCAGGGGCGGCAACTTTTGCAGCGGCGGCAGGTGGTACGGCCGGCGTCGCGCCTCCGGCTGCTGCAGCCGCAGCGGCTTCCGCTTTTTTCTTGGCCTCGGCGGCGGCCTTTGCTGCGGCTGCTGCCGCGGCGGCTTTCTTCTTGGCCTCTGCGGCTTCCAGGCGCTTCTTTTCGACGTGGGTCTTCTGTTCCGGCGTATAGTAGCCCACTCCGAAATTGCGCAACTGGCCGTGCAGGTTGGTGCCGTCGGACTCGTTGAACGTGGCGCCCCACCATTCTTTCGTCATGGTCAGGCAGCCGGTCGGACAGGCGAACACGCAGAGCCCGCAGTACATGCATTTCAGCAAGTCGATGTCGAAGCGGCTGGGGCGGAGCTTGTTGGATTCGGTCTTCTCTCCGTCGATCCAGAAACAATCGATGGGGCAGGCCGTCGCGCAGGCTTTGCAGACGATGCAGCGTTCGATGTCGTTATGCAGATGGCCGCGGAAACGGTCGGCGACCTTGACGTCGCGCGCCATGGTCATGGAGCCGTCGTAAGTGATCGTCGTGACCGTTTCTTTTTCGTGGAAGTTGGAATCCTTCAAATATCCGCCGGTGACTTTCATGCCGACCATGAAGGTCTTCATTCCATCGTAGATTTCCTGCATGAACTTGATCATCTAAGTCATCCTCGCGGTCTTGCCTTAACTGATTTATTTGTCGTTGGTCATTGGTCATTTATCATTTTTCATTGGGTGGCGATCGTTCGTGAGACGCCAAATTTTACCCGTGAGGGCCAATGACAAATGATAAATGACCAATGACCAACGACAAATGACTCCGTTCAAACCCCTGACACGCCTCTAGCCACTAGACCGTGGTCCCGACGAACCCCTTCGCGAGCATTTCGCGCTGGGCTTTTTGATCGGCGGTCAATGGCTTGCTGAAGAACCAGAACAGGAAGCCCAGCACCGCCAGTGCGAACACCGCGCGGAGCGTGAAGGTGATTCCCGTCAGCGTCTCCTCCCCCAGATGATTGGCGATGGGAATGCGCACCACCATCCACAAAGACACCGCGAAGAAGCAGAGCATGCCGAGCGGGATCAGCTTTTTCCAGCAGAGCGTCATCATCTGATCGACGCGGAAGCGCGGGAGCGTCCAGCGGATCCACATCATGATCAGCACCAGCCCGTATGTTTTCACGCCAAAGACGCCAAGATGGAAGAGCGTCGCCCACCAGTTGAAGGTCGGGGCCTGCGCGAGCACGCCATCACTCGTGAAGACCGGCTGTGTGGCCATCCAGTGCGACCAGTTTTCGAGCGGTCCGATGCCCGACGACCAGCCGCCGAGGAAAATCGTCACGGCCAGCGCGGAGGTCACGCACATCATCGCGTATTCGGCCATGAAGAAGAAGGCAAAGCGCATCCCGGTGTATTCCGTGTGATAACCGGCGACGAGTTCCGATTCGGCTTCGGGGATGTCGAAGGGCGTGCGGTTGCATTCGGCCAGCGCCGCGAGGAAGTACACCGGCGCGAGCACGAACATGGCCGGGTGGAACAGGTTCCACTGCCAGAACCAGCCCTGCGTCAGGCCGTTGCCGCCCTGGTGAAATCCGAACTGATCGATGATCATGCCCTGCAGCGAGAGCGTGCCGGCGATCATTGCGCCGGTCGTCAGCGCCAGTCCGACGGGGAGTTCGTAGGAGACGATCTGCGCGGCCGAGCGCATGCCGCCCAGCAGCGCCCACTTGTTGTTGCTGGCCCAGCCGGCCATCAGGATGCCCAGCACTTCGATGCTGGTCACCGCGGCGATGTACAGCACGCCTGTATTGAAATCCGCGACGTACCACGCGTCGGAAAAGGGCAGCGCCGCGCAGGCCCCGAAGGCCGAAACCAGCACGATCGTCGGCGCGGCCTTGAACATCGGCTTGTCGACGGCGTCGGGGATGATGTCTTCTTTCATGATGAGCTTGATGCCGTCGGCGAGGAAAATCAGGATGCCGGGCGCGAGCTTGTAGACCAGTTTGTCGACGATATCCAGCACCGGGATGGCAGCGCCGAGGCCCGTGGCCATCAATCGTCCGAGCACGCCGGCATTCTGCAGTTTGCCATTGGTGACCGTGGCGCGCGCAAATTCGCCGAAGAACGCGCCAATGTTACATTTGTTCGGCCCGACGCGGCGCTGGATGTCGGCCGCGAGCTTGCGCTCGATGTACGTGCTGAGTCCCGCCACAGCCTGGACCAGCAGGAATACGATCATGCAGGGCACGATGATGGCGATGACGGTGGCCAGCGTGTCGTTCATCTGCCAGCCGATCAGCAGTCTGTAAATTGCAGGCATGTCGTTTAGGCCTTCTCCTGAACTTGCGGACGAGACGTCCGCGCTACTATTTTCCCGCCATCTTCAACTTTATCTTGCTGTTCACAATCTCAAACACGACTTCGCCATCCGAGCACTTGTACGTCCATTCTTCGACCGAGCCCAGCAGCGGCATTTCGACGGTCGAAAACTCGTCCGGCTTGCCCATCGTATCGCGCAACTGCGTCTTGTTTTTCAACCCCTGCGTCTTGTCGATCACGTCCTGCTTGCTCGGCGTTCCGCAGCCGCTCAGCGCCACAACTGCGACCATTGCCGCAACAAATGTACTGAGTTTACGAAGCATCGCTTATCACCCAGACTCGCCCTAGCGATCTACTTCCGGCAGCACGATATCAAAACAGCCGATGACCGCGATCACGTCGCCGATCAGCAGTCCGCGCGTGACCTCTTCGAAGCAGTTCAATGCGGTGTACGAACCGGTGCGGATCTTGATGCGCACCGGCTTGTCCGAGCCGTCGCTGATGATGTAGTAGCCGGTCTCGCCGCGCGGATTTTCGCTGCGCACGTAAACTTCGCCCTTCTTGACGCGCAGGCGGCCCGGCAGACGCGCCTGGTACTGGCGGTCGGGATGATCGGCGGGCAGTTTTTCGTTTTCGCGCATCATCGCGCACACCTGCTTGACGATCTTGATGCATTCGAACACTTCCTTGACGCGCACGACGTAGCGGTCGTAGCAGTCGCCGATCTGGCCGTCGGGGTTGTAGCCGGCGGGATCGCCGCCATCGCCGATCGGCACGTCGAACTTCAGCAGCGGATAGATCGAGTACGGATCGTCTTTGCGCACATCCCACTTCACGCCCGAACCGCGCAGATTCGGTCCGACCAGGCCCCAGTTGATGGCCTGTTCCGGAGAGACGACGCCGACATTGCAGAGGCGCTCGCGGAAAATCGAATTGCCGGTGATCAGCTCGTTGAATTCGACCATTTTCGGCCAGAGGTAGTCGGCGAACTGGTCGCACTTTTCGATGAATCCCGGAGGCGCATCGTAGGAGACGCCGCCGACGGTCATGTAGTTGTACGTCAAGCGCGCGCCGCAGACTTCTTCGAAGATATCGTTGACCAGTTCGCGGTGGCAGATGCCGTGGAGGAAGGGCGTGTACGCGCCCATGTCCATCGCCAGCGCGCCAACGCAGATCATGTGGCTGCTGATGCGATTGAGCTCCGCCACCATCACGCGCATCAACTCGGCGCGCAGCGGAACCTTGATGTTCGCCAGCTTTTCAGCGCCCAATGCATAGGCGTGGTTGGAGTTCATCGAACAGAGGTAATCGACGCGGTCGGTGTAGGGCATGAACTGGCGGTAGTCTACGTACTCGCCGATCTTTTCGATGGCGCGATGGAGGTAGCCGATGTCGGGACGCGCGGCGACGACGACTTCGCCGTCGGTCACGACTTCCAGGCGCAGCACGCCGTGGGTGGAAGGGTGGTGGGGTCCCATCGACAGGACCATCTCGTCCGACTGCATCCGTCCGCGCTCGTCTTTGACTTCCGTCTCGAGCAAGTTCTGCGCAACCATGGGCATGAAAATCGACCTCGAAGTTAGACCGTTTAGCGCTTTTCCATTCCAGGAGTAAACTTGAAGCTGGATTGCTGCATTGAACCGTCGATACCCCCCTTTTCAACAAGATCACCGATGAATTGATACCTATGTGCCGAGTCTTTGAAAACCCATTGCTGGTCTTGATACGCATATTGTAACGTAATCTCGTGACGAGCAGTATTAGGTCGTTCGAATTTAATTATGATGACACCGATAAGCGGCGAAACCAAGCTATCGGACTTTTTAACATCAAAGCTCACATCGTTTGTTGGGTTGGAGAACAAAGTTGTACCAGACTCATTGGTGCCGAACGGAATGCGACAGCCCTTGAAGTTCTCGGATACCTTTCGAAACCCGTCTATCGCAACGTCATTGCCAGTCTGCTGCTGGGCACCTGCAGATTGTGGATTGTTGACAGTCGGCTTGGCCTCGCCGCAGCCTGCGACCACGAAAATGAAAATCGCGGGCACGCCTAGCAATTGCCAGAAATGAACACTAAGCATGCGAATGTCGCCCCTCTAATTCATGCAACATCGAGTCGAAATTTGATAAGAGAGTCTGCATCGTATCGTGTCCAAAAACTTTGAACTCCATTCGACCAATTTGAGACTGCGATTGAGCCCCCAACGCCCCACCGCCTGTCGGATTTCCGTCCAGGTCCGTCTGGTGCAGTTCGAAATTTCCGTT
>Ga0206927_1152_pt1 | contig 13957 bp, 10 predicted proteins | sample Alteio_BWOrgHeat_60_FD_153249 | JGI IMG/M metagenome (GOLD analysis project Ga0206927, IMG submission 153249) | Enriched cells from forest soil in Barre Woods Harvard Forest LTER site, Petersham, Massachusetts, United States -... | ecosystem: Environmental > Terrestrial > Soil > Temperate forest >... | reverse complement strand
CTCCGGCCGGCAAACACGGCTTTATGAAGAATCAGAATGGAAGCTTTGTGTTTGAGGATGGCTGATACAAATTCGAGGCCGGAAATCTCTGTTTCGGGATGAGGATTGTTCCAGCCGAACACCACCAATCCCACGGCGTCAGTTTTCAAATTGGGCATGAGAAAGGCGACCCTGCAAGCGCTGCCGTGCTGTGGTCCCCACCAGTCGGAGATTTCCTCTTTGGCGCGTATAGGAATTTCAACCTGCGTTCCATCGGAGTATTTGACCCGGTAAATAGCCACCTGGCCCTTAGTCCAGGCCGAGGCATGCAGGAAGTAAATGCTCGCCGCTTTCGCCTTAAGCGGAACGCTGGCTGTTTCGGGCCCGGCAAAGAATTTCCGAGAGCACAGCGTCAGTACCGCTCTGCCCTCATTGGCCGCGCCATCCAGGATGCGAAACGGAATGTCCAGGAATCGGCGCATCCCCGTTTCCATACCGCGCATGTCCGTGTCACCTTGGTCGGTCCAACCTCCCTTGCCATCCCCCCGCCTTTTCGTCTCGCCAGTCCATGTTGACAGTAGCCTTCAAGTCCAACAATCGAAAGCCGCCGCCGGCATCTTCGGTTGCGGCATCCGCCTTATGGATTAGAGGAGCGCTCGGTGAGTTTTGTGCACTGAAGGACGCGCTCGTCTCGATAACCTCGATACCGTTAATCTCCGGATTTCCGACAATGCCGGCAAACTCGATAGTGAGTTCGCTGTTCTTCACTTCAGTCTCGAATGTCTTTGCAACTGCGGTAAATGGTTGTCCAGCCATCTCAACCGGATCGGCCCGCGACAAGACGGCTTGCCCTTGAATCCCGACATAGAAGACCCGCTGCCCCGAGCTATCGTTGGCGTCCCAGGTTTCAGCAAAATGCAACGTCACGCGGTACTTTCCGTCGGGGCAGGTGATGCGGTAAGCGCTCATGCCGTATCGTTCGGTTCTATAGATGGGTTCCAGATCCGTTCGCGCGATCTTGATTTCGCCGCGATCGGCCGCACCGCCGCCGAGAACGCCCCATTTACCGGATTCAAAGTCTCGGTCCGCTTCCCACGTATGACCCTTGCCATCCGTCCACGGTTTGTTTGCGCCGCAATTGATCCGCAGAGCGAACAGTTCGGCGCCCTGGCAAACGCCGATGAATGCGACGCCAAGAATTAAAAAACACCCAAGTCTGAAATTCGCTTTCATAGAACTCCAATTATTTACCAAGGATCTCGATGCCGTTGACTTCAGCGCTGTTTTCGAGAGAGGTGAAACGAATTTCGATCTGTCCATCAACCGCTTCCGTTTCAAAAGAACGCACAACAGGCGTATAGTTTTCGACCTTAGCCTCTTGTAGCAGATTGAAATCGGTCAATATTCTCTTTCCGCTCAGCGACACGCTGAAACGGCGCGGCCCATTCGACTTCGCCCACTTTTCGCACGGGCCGCCGGGGCCGAAATAGGTTTCATTAAAATGAAACACAACTTTGTATGCGCCTGCCGGAACGGTGAAACGGTACGCGCTCATGCCATAACGTTCGGTCAGATACATGGCCGTATCTGCGGTCCCCGTCATGGGCTTAGCAGGGTGAACAGTCCGATCCGAAACATTTCCACCGATATAGCCCCATGAGTATTCCGAGAATTCCTGATCGGCTGCCCATTCGTTGCCCTGTGAGTCTTTGAAGGCCTTTCCGCCGCAATTGACGCGCAGACTGTAGCCGGCGGCGTTTCCCGTCATTCCTCCGTCGCTGGGCTTCGCCTGAGCTGGAGCCGCTGCTGCGGCGGTAGCTTCAGGTTCACCGAGCCCAAGGATCTCGATGCCGTTGATCTCGGTCGCCTGTTCGATTTGCTCAAAACGGAGGGTGATTTCGCAATTGACGACCTCCGTCTCGAATTGCCTGACAACCGGCACACCGGATTCGCCTTTTTCTCGGGGCTCAAAGTCTTTTAAGACAGGCGCCGCATTCAGAAACACATTGAAACGGCGATGTTGGAAGGTCAGGTCGGCATTGGGAAGGTCCATGTCATTGCTGAGATAGGTTTCGATGAAATGGAGTCTGACTTGATAGCGGCCATTGGGTACGGTGAAACGATAGGCATTCACTCCGTAGCGTTCTGTCAGATAGACCGGCGCAAGGGGTGTGGAGATCCTCAATTTATCCTCCGACCGGACAGCACGTCCGCCGCCTATAGCACCCCATCCCCCCGGCGCATAATCCTGGTCGGCATTCCAGACATGCCCTTCAGGATCTTTGAATTCGCTGCCGCCGCAGTTCACCCGCTGGGAAAATCCTGCGGCCGAATTTTTCACGGGGGCCTTTTCGAATACTGCAACGCTGCCATTGTCCGTAATGACAGCCAATCCACCGTTAAGTACAGCGATGCCGTCGTGAACTACGCCGGAGTCTAAAGGAACATCCACGCTCTCTGGATTATCATAGGTATAAATTGTGAGTCGACCGCTCTTTACCTGCGGCCCGCCAATGCCAAAGATGACCGCGTTCGGACACACCACTACCGCCGTCGCCTTAGGGCCGCCGAAGAGCGTTTCGGTGCTGCGAGCGACGCCGTTGCTCTTTCGAAGCGAGACGTCGCCCCCGGCTGCTGCGATATAGCGCTCGTTCCATGCCATCTCCCAGGCGCTCTTTCCGTCCACGCTGAAAGTCTGACCCATCCTCTTTTCCGACGTCAGGTACAGGTTCGTTGCGTCCCACATACCGCTGCGCGCTGCTCCGAGCACTCGTCCATGATTCAGGTCGCCCGCGCCAGTGACCGGATCGAGCCGCACGTTTTGCCACGCAACTTTGCCATCTTCGATACTGAGGACATCGTTCTTGGCGCGCTGCACCACGTCGGTGTGCCGCACCCACTTCCGTTCGCCGGTGGCCGGATCAAACGCGGCAATGACCATGCCCCCGTCGGTGTCCGAGTTCCGTCCGGCTGAAGCGTAGATTGTGTTGTTGTAAACGAGCACCGCGCCATAGACGGGCCAGACCGATTCGACGACGCCGTGTTCGACCATCCGCCGTTCCTGAGGCGCCAGGCGCACACGCCATTGGAGTTTTCCATCGCGGGCCGTCAACGCGTACACATAGCCATCGTTGCACCCAAAGAAACACCCACCACGGTAGAGGCTGGGACAGGTATCAATACGGCTGCCCGCACGGTATCGCCAGGCCTCGGCCCCTGTCTGTTGGTCAAGCGCAATGATCTCGCCACGTTCGGCCACTGTAGCGATGACCTTGCCGTAACCGCACACCGGAGGGCCCAGACGCGGCAGACAACGCGACTGGAAGGAATCTCGCAACATCGGCGAAGGCTCCTCTGTGAATACCTTGGTCTCCCACTTCTTGTGGAAATTGAAGCCGAGAATGAAGGCGCTCGACGCGCTCCGTTCGGGATTGGCGCGGAAGGTAGGCCACTCTGGCGGGTTGGCGGAGGTAGAATCCAAGGCGCCAAACGCCTCGCCATGTTCCGCCTCGCGCTTCGCGCAAAATTCGTCCGACGTCACTTCTTTTCCCGTCGGCGCTATTGCTGCGAAACCGTACGGATGCGCGGGCGCACAGTTTTCACAGCTCTCGGGCGACGTAAAGATCATGCCCTCCGCCGGCGTCCAACCCTGCGAACAACCAGAGCGCGCGCCGCGGAAAAAGTTGTAGTCCAACTTCCCGTCGTCGCGGACTTCGGCGAAACGCCCGAACTTGGGTTCAAGAAACGTGGTGTTGACCATCGCGCCCGGCGAGCATGAGAACTCGCCAGCTTTCCAGAACTTTGGGATCTTCCTGACCGGTTTGCCTGTCGCCACATCGTAGGCGGTCGTTTCGTACCAGAATTGCCCGTCAACGACGGGTCCCCACAGCGATCGACCGCATGGAACGCGCCAGAGAGCAGCTCCGTCCTTGGCCGACACCGCAACGTACTCGGGGCCATTCTGAATAATTAGATACCCTGAACCGGCGCAGAGGATCGTGGGCGTCCCCGAGTTGCCGAGACTCTTCGCCGCTACCGAAAAGCGCTCCTGGCCGGTGGCGAGGTCGCAGGCTATAATATTGTCTGCATAGGGATCCGCGGTATGAGTCACCCCGAAGACCACGTCGCCGGACGCCACTACACTTTCGATCGCGATCGATTTCGACCAGAGCTTGGCGCCATTTTCTGCATTGAAGTCCGTCATGCTCGCATTGCTGGGAGCAGCATTAGCTGGCTGAATGCCCGGAATGCGAAGGGGCTCCAACCTGACGGCCAATAGCGTCTTGCCCGACAGGAGAATTTTCTGTGCGGGATATTCGGTCTCGCAAGTGAACGCCGGTGCGCCTGTTTGCGTATTGAACGCCGTCAGCTTCCCGTTCTGTATGGCAAAGACGCGCTCGGCGCTCGCGATGATGGCCGCCGAATATATTCCGCCGGAAGGCGCGCTCCACGGAACGGCCAAATTCGATCCCTTGAATTTGCCCAGGGGTTGTTTCCAGAGCAATAAGCCGTTGAACGCGTCCCGGGCAACGAGGAAAAGCGTCACGTCCTCAAAGGGTTGGTGAATGTTCTCAGGCTCTGTAGGACTGAGCTCAAAAAAGCGACCGTTGGCTGTGACCATCGCTTTGCAATCGCCGAAGGCCAACAAGCCGTTTGTAGGAGGGGGGCTGAAGAATATTTCGGGCACGGGAATGCCGTCGATCCACTTGTAACCAAACGGCGCGTGAACGAACTTGTCGGAGGAACTACGATTGCCGCCCGCATCATGATTTGGGTGCGTCCAGTCATCCATCCCCTCGGGCCAAGACTTCCGGGTGATCTTCCACGCGCCCTCCTGCCGGAAAGCCAGAACGCCTCCTGGCACAACCACGCGTTCGGCCTCCCTGGCATCGACACCCAACGCCGACAGTGCAGCCATGTCGTCAATCACCAACAGATCGACAAGATTGTTGAGATAGGGCAACGGCGGCAGGGTCATGCGTTCAATTGCCATTCGCCCGCCGCACGAGGCGGCGGACAACTCGCGCGCCAGACGATCACGCCGCAATGTGTCGGTAGTGATGACGTGCAGGATGCCATTCTTAGGGGCGACGCCGGCAATAAAACCGGATGTGGTATCGAGCGAGAGACAGACGACCGCGCACAGTCCGGTGTCTTTCCCATATTCTTTGCAAATATTGACGGCATTCGAATCCAGCTCTGCCGCCTGGACCGTAAAGCCGCCCGCGCACACTGCCAGACAAAGGGTAAAGACACTCATCGCGACTAACTTCACGAGCACCTCCTCACCAGCATTCATTCGTGTGGTCATGAGGCGCGCAAGACGGGCGCATTTGACCTATCGTTAAATCAGTACACCTCTGGAAGCGGATTGATGAAGAAAATTTCATTCTTTTTTTCGTTTCAGGCGCAGATTAACTTAACGGTAAGTCATTTTGTTCGAACTGATCGCCTGCTGCTCAATGATGAGAATGGATTATTGCTTACAACGCAGGTCGAATTGCGCCGCCTTCAAGAATCAAACTAACATCGGCGAGTGCTTCGGCCTCCCGTGGACTGTGGGTGACGTGTAGTACGGTAATTCGTTCTGTTTGCTGGATTTCACGCAGCAGTGAAATCATTCCGTCGCGAGCCGATTCATCGAGCGCCGACAGCGGCTCATCCAGCAGCAGTGCGCTCGGCCGCGCAGCAATGGCGCGACCCAGCGCCACTCGCTGACGCTCACCTCCCGATAGACCCTGAACACGCCGGCTGAGCAAATGGGCAATGCCTAGCGCAGCCGCTAACTCGCCGACACGGTCCGCTACTTTTGTCCGTGGCCAGCGGTGGACCCGCGGGGCGAACTCAAGATGGCCTCGAACATCAACTGTCGGAAACATGGCGCCGTCTTGCGGAACGTAACCGAATCCACGCGCTCCCGGCGGCAGGTTAGTTACATCAGTTCCGTCAACGGTGATGCGGCCGGCGCGCAGGCGATGCAGCCCGCAGAGCGATTCCAGTACGGTCGTTTTGCCGCAGCCGGTCGGGCCCATCAGCGTAGCATAGGCGGCTGTCGGTACGCTCAGGGATATTCTATCGAGATAAAAGGCGCCGACGCTCATTTGGAGATTTTCACAGACGATCATGCGTACCCCCAACGGTATCGCCGACCGAACGCACCACGATCAATACACCGATGGAGAGCAGGACCATCAACAGCGATACTGCGAGGGCGGGTTCAAGATTGCCCACGGACAGTTCGAGAAAGACCGACGTTGGCAAGACCTCCGTGCGCAAGCGGGTGGCTCCGGCAAATACCAAAATTGGCCCGAATTCACCCAGCGATCGGGCCCACGCCAATGTAAACGCTGTCACCATACCGCGGCGTGAGGACGGTAACGTGACTCGCCAGACGGCCTCCGCCCGGGAGCAGCCAAGGACCCGAGCGACGTCTTCCGGGCGCCGCGGCAGGTGGTCGAACGTGGCTCGCATCGTTCGAACCGCGAAGGCTGCGCCAACCGTAAATTGGGCCAACACTACGCCCCCCACTGTGTAGGTCAGCGGAAGCACATCGTTGAGCCGCAGTGGCGGATTGCCGGTGAAGGGGATCGGTACTCGGAACAGAATCAGTAGAGATAAACCAATGACGAGCGGCGGCAGCACGATCGGAATATCCACCACCACATCGACCAGCAGCTTTCCTGGGAACTGGGTTCGGGATAACAGATAGCCCGCGGGGATGGCGACCAGCAATGCCAGCAATGCCGATGCGGTGCTCGTGAACAGGCTCAAGCGAATGCTGAAAGCGATCTCGCGACTCTCAAGCGAGTCCAGGAGTTGATGTGGGGAAGTCCACGCCGCGTCGACCGCCAACAGCGCGACGATCAAGATTAAATACGCAGCCGTCGCTGCGACCACGAGCGCCCAAAAAGGCCAGTCCCACCCGATTCGCCGGGAGTGCGCAAGCATAGTACGCCCTTTCTGTTCCCCGCGTCGCAGGGAAGCCGACGGCCCGCTCAGGGTCGGTTGGCAGCAGCGGGATTTGCGGGGAAGGAGAAACTGGAAACGGGCTTAAGATTGTCGCGCCACCGGAATCCGGCCGCTTCGAACCGCGCGCGGTTTGCGCGCAGATAATCGAGCATCCGGCCCGCAAGCTGAGCATGCATGCTGTCCTTTTCGACGGCAAATGGTTGCATCGCCGTGGCGCCCGGAACGTTCAATGGCACTACGTCGAGGAACTCGGACAGCGGTTTCGCATTAGTATTGTACACGATCGCAGCGTCGAGTGTTCCGGTTCGCAGTTGGGTTACCAATAAATCACCTTGCGGCACCTGGCTGACCGCGTTCGCCAGTACTGCATTTTTAACCTTGGCGGCATCGAGCATGAAATCGGTCATGTAGCCCAAGGTTGATTGCTTCGCGTTGCCGATTCCAACCCTTAATCCAGGCCGCGCGAGATCGGCCAGCGTCTTGATATTTTTTGGATTGCCCTTGGGTACGGCGATTACAATGCTGGCATCCGTCAGGATTACCGCTTCCGGAAAATGCTCTGCCACGGACGGAACAAAGCAAATATCGCATGCGAAATAGGCATCCGGTAAGGCGAACTTGTCCAGGGCCATCTGTTTCATCGATGCGCACAGAATGCCACAACCGTTGTAAACAGTATTTATCTCCGCGCCTTCTCGATCGGCGAACTCTTTCAATGACGTTTGAATCGCAACGCGATTCACACTGCCGCAATAGAACGTGAGAGACGGCTTAGTTGCCCAGGCGTCCCCGTGTAAAGGTATGAATCCCGCTGCGAGCCATGCGGGATTGCCTTTTTCGGGTGAAGCCATCCAGCGCAAAAGCGCTAAAGCATTGGCAGGTTTCGTGCAGGCTTCCGTCACCGCGCCACCTGAGCGCTCCACCAGCTTGGTCAAAGCGGGATCTTCGACCGCAGTCAATCCTTTGATCCCATGAATCGTGGAATCCCATACGATGGCGGCGTCCACCGATTGGACCTGAAGGTCGTTCAGTAGATCCGTAACCGTCGTCTTTGTCACGGTCGCAGCGGCGGCCAAGGGCGGCCAACGATCAGCGAGTCCCTCTTTGAGCGTTCTTCCTATGCTTGCGGCCTCAGGACTGGCGACTGCAAATTTCACTCCTGACGACAGTAAGGTATCAAGACTTGTGATCGATTTGGGATTACCAGCTTGCACAGCAATCACGGGATGCATCTCAGCCAACGGAATAACCTCGCGCAACAGCTTCTTTTCTTTGCCGATTTTCATGTAGCTCTCGTCTGCTGGAAGGTAGAGGTCGGCCGGCATCCCAGCCGCAAGCTGTCCAATGAGTTGGCCTGATCCCCCATATTGGAAGCGCACAGTTATTCCGGTAGCCGCTGTAAATCCTGCCGCGCAAGCTTCTGCCGGTTTGCGCAGCCCCGCAGCGCACATCACCGTCAACTCGATCGGCGTCGCGGTCGGAGTCCATTCGCGCGTCCTCGCTGGACCGGCTAATTCCGTGGCGAAAACGATCAGGCCGGCAGCTATAAAGAGCGCTCCGACCGTCAACCCGACAAAGCGATTCAATCAGACCTCCTTGTTCAAATTAGACACGAATTAATATTGAGCACCAGCGATCTGACCTATCGTTAAGTCTTACCCTCTGGAATGCGATTTGGCGAAAGAATCTCCGTTTTTGTTGCACTTTTTTGCGCGCTTGGGAGTATATGAACTTATCGATAAGTCTAATTCTTGGCTTCTGCGAGAAAACATGATCAAGAGAGAAAGCCTTACCTTAAAAGACATCGCCTCAAGACTCGGCTGCTCCCGCTCCGTCGTTTCCATGCGACTGGATCATAATCCCGGCATTCAGCAGGCTGCCCGGCACTTGGCCGAGCTGGGCCATAAGAACGTGCTGTGGACTGGATTTTTGTTGAATGGTGAACCGGAAGAGCCACAACGGAAAGAAACCATCAATACCTGCGTTCGAGAAGCCGGAATGCGTCTTTCGAATTTATTCCTCCAACGGGAACTGCTTAAGGATATGCAGTCGATTCGTGGATACATCGCGGGCTGCACCGAGCAATTTCGAGCGCATTTTGAGAGGTCAAAGCCGCCTACAGCGATCATTGCATACAACGAAATTCTGGGCATTGCGGTCAATGCAGCCCTGACGGAGTTGGGATACCGGGTGCCGCGGGACGTTTCGGTTATCGGCTACGACAACATTTACGCGGAACTCTCCACGCCGGCCATGACCGTCGTAAGCGGGGAATTGCGCGAAGCTGGGCGGCGGACGGCGATGATGCTATTGCACTCCATCGAAAATCCCAAACCTCGCAAGAAATTGGGCGGCAATGTGGAATGGATTCCGACCCGACTGGTTGTTCGTGACAGCACCGCCACTGCAAGGCTGACGAACGACTGATCATTCCGCGACATCGGGTTCGGGGGGACTATAAGTGTTCCGCGACCGTTGGCTCAACTCACTTCTTTTCCCGTTGTTTACCATCGCGTTGTTCTTTTCCGACGGCGCCCTCGCGACTGCCGCAGACTCCGACGACCTAGCGAAATACCTGTGCGAAAGCACAGGAGTCCCTCGCGGCATCTGCGCAATCCCAAGGGCAGGCGACGGCTCCCTGGCGATGTCACTGGCCCGTTCAGGCCTGCTGGTGCATGCGATGGTCTCCAACGCCGGCAATCTGACGAATCTCCGCGAGCAGGCCGCTACGGCCGGCTTTCTGTGCAGCAAGCTGTATGCGGAGGAAGGCTCTCCGTCCATAATCCCCTTTGCCGACAGCTATGTGAATCTACTTGTCGTGAGCGACGCAACCGATGCCAATATATCGGCGCTGTCGACGACCGAGATACAGCGCGTGCTGGTTTACGGGGTCGGAAAAGCCGTAGTCGGCTTATCTGCTGGGTCGCCAGGCCCGCTCACCAAAGCGAAATTAGAACTGTGGCTTAAAGGCTTCGCCGACGCCAGCAGCAGAATCGTACAGGACGCCCACGGCCTATGGGCGATCATCACCCGCAATCCGCAACCCGGGGCCGCGCCGTGGACGCATCGGCTTTACAGCCCGGCCAATAATGTGGTGTCCACGGACACCGCTTGTACCTGGCCTTTAATGACTCAATGGCTTGGAAGCCCACTTCTGGCGATGGAGCCGCTCATCCTGGTAGCCAACGACCGCATGGCCATCGTTCGCCTGGATTATGGTGGATACAGCGCGTGGCTGGACATGCTCGACGCACATAATGGCACGTTGCTTTGGCGCAGAGATCAACCCGATTCCTCAGTGGCGACGCGCACCAGCGCGATGGCCCTCACGGCGGACAGTTTATATCTAGCCGAGGGCTCGGACGTGTTGATCCTCGACCCGGCAACTGGAAAGGAAATCAAACGTGTAGATTGTCACGAACTCGGCGGCCAGGTGAAATGGCTGGCAGTGGAGGATGGCGACCTCTACGTGATGGCAGGTTCTAAAGAGCCCCGAATACAATCGCACCAGACTTGGGTGGGATGGGGAGCTATCCCGCCGAATTTTGCTAAGTGCTCCGGAATCGGCGCTTACAACATCGCCGCACAACGATGGTTGTGGCATATCGATGAACCGGTCGATTCACTGAATCAATGCACGGTCGGATTATTTCACGGTCGCCTGTATTATTTTGTCGCGGGAAGTTCACTGACGTGTTGTGATGGCAAGACCGGAAAGCCTATCTGGAAAAACCCGTCTATTGTAAAGAAGATTAATGAGTTCAATGGAGTGAAGCTGGCTGAGATCATTCCGCGCAGCCATGTCGGAGCAATCATCTGCACAGACAAATATGTGGCTATCCATAAGCCCTATTATGGAACCGTCATCGCGTCCGCTGCCAACGGAGAAATGCTCTGGTCCTCGAAATTTAACGATATCGCTTTCGTGAAGGATGTGTTAATTCGAAAGGGCGGCGATGGACCGTCCACTTTTCTGGACGCAGGAACCGGGAACCCTATACCGGACGTTTGGCCGCAATTCCAGTCGGGAGGCGGCTGCGGTCAATTCACCATGACGCCGAATCTGCTTTGTGGTCAAGCAGGGGTCAGCTACGACTTGAAAACGGAGAAACTCCTTTCCGACGCCGGTGGCGGTGGTCCTGTGTGTCACAAAGCGCCGTGTTTGTCTGGATCATTCGTCGGCGAAGGCTTAAATGTGTCGGGCGGTGTTACGTGCAAATGCGCTTATGGCGTGCGCGGCGCTGTGGTATTGGCGAACGCCCCCACGCCGATTTCGCTGCCCAAAAAAGCGCCCGACCAGTTGGTCCGCGCCAGGACGCCGGCGGCGGTCGCCCCGTTTCCCGTGAGCGCTGCGGACTGGCCCACCTTCCGCGCAAATAATGAGCGCGGAAATGCAAATGTGGCTCGCGTACCGGATAAAGTCACGCTCGCCTGGGATTGGCCGCATGTCCAGGTTTCAGCACCGTCTGCTGCGCTCCCGCCGCCCGATCCGTGTGGTTCCGATAAAATGCCGGTGCAAGCGAGCGCCGTCGGCGCCTTGGTCTTCATCCCTGGCAGCGACGGACAGGTGACAGCTTTGGACCTGACCACTGGAGCTTTGAAATGGCGTTTTACGACTCTTCGCGCCGCCGACTGTTGCTGAAGACTGCTGTTTCATCGGCTCTGGAGATGGCGAAGTCTACTGTCTGGAGGCGACCAGCGGACGCGAAATCTGGCGTTATAGAGTTGCGCCGGTCGATCGTCGCATCATGGTTTACGGCGATCTGCTCAGCACCTGGCCGATCACCGGCGGCGTACTAGCCGACCACGGCATGATCTATTCCATAGCCGGACTGTTAGACACCGACAACACCTATGTAGTGGCGCTGAACGCCAAGACAGGCGCGGTTAAATGGCGGAATGACACGAGCGGACATCTCAATCCGCAGAACAACACCGGGGTCGCCGGTATGGGTTATCCCGCGATCGCGCGGGGACGTCTCTGGATTCGCAGCGCCAGTTACGACCTCGCCACTGGCGAGTGTCACCCGACATTCAATCCGAAAGATACAAATGTCACATCCTCCAAAGGGACTTTGCACCGGTATACCGGTTATATGGGTGATGCCTTCCTGGTTACAGGCGGACGACGCTTCTACGACGAACAGCACGTGTATATCGGCGATAGCGAACATCCCAACAATGTCACGACGGCTTATTTCATCGAACTCAATGACGACGCGAGTGGAAAGCTCCCCGTTGCCGTGCCCTGGGGATCGTGTCGCGTTATGCCCGCTTTTGATGCGCGGAACATCATCGCCATGCCCATCGAGCTCGACAAATCTTCTTTTCCAATTGACTCAGCTATACTGTGCTGGGACACCCCGCTCGCGGTGGCGGAACTAAGTAGGCAGATCTCATCCGGCAAGGGCAGCGACGCGCCGTTCTCAGGAGGTGGAGGGGTACGAACCTGTATTGATCGCAAGAAAAACGAGACCTATCAGGAGCCACAAAAGGTCTGGTCCGTACAGTCTGGCTGGTGCATTGCCTCGGTGCTATGCGCCAACGCCGTGGTAGCGGCCCATGGCTTGCCATCCGCCTCTGGCAAGCCGCCTGATATATCCACGTATGCGGTGACCGCCTACGACCGCAACACGGGCGCCCAACTTTGGCAGGCGCCGCTACCCGAACAACCGTTGATGGATGGTCTGTCCATTGCCCGTGATGGAAGCGTACTGGTGCGTCTTCTCAATGGACGAGTGCTCTGTTTTAAAAAGGTGTAACGCGTGGCTGCGATGCAAGCGTCTGTCCGCTGGCACGCTTCATTGCTGGGAGCAACCTTGAAGCACAGACTCAGTGCGGCCCTTCTGTTTGCATTGGCGGCGGTAGCGATCTGCTATGGTTGGTCGCTGAGTGGAAGCGTGCTGGGTTCACTATGGCGCGGAACACTGTTAATTGAAGGCGGCGCGCTGCTGGCAGCCGTGGCGGTCCGACTGTCGGTGCCACGCTTGCACCCCGTTCGATCCGTTATCGCGTTGTGTCTTGTCGCCACCGTCGTTTTTGCCGGCGTCCAGCATTACGCTCGAGCGGCCCGCCGCTATGCGATGGCTTATGGCTCATTGCCGGAAGCGTATTCAGCGGGGCTTAGAACTTCATTTCCAGCGCAGTGGGCGACAGTCGACGAAATTCGGTCACACTTCGACTCCTGTTTTACTCGTCATGGCGCCGATACGAAGGATGTATTTTATGAACTGGAGTTGGGCACAGTCCCACCTACTTCCGACACTCCTCATTCGCGCTGGTGGCTGAGTCAACCCTACTCACCGATGGCTGGCATTTCGCCAGGCTTTCAGGTTGCGCGAGCCTATTTGCGGATGAAATCAGCGGCTTCAAAGGACATGCGCACCTTTGCTGACGAGTTAACCGCCGCGGGCCTCGATTCCCGGCGTTTCGTCGACGCGTTGAACCGCGCAGCAAGGTCGACGTCCGCAGTAGCCGGCCGACCGTCGCGCGAACCATTGCAGGATGTTGAGGAACCCATCCGAGCAAGAACTGTTGAAGGTGATGAACCTCCTGCGAAAAACATATCGCTCGCGGAGAACCCCATTGCCGTCTCGGCCGCAGCCCGGGACACCACAGTTGCGCATACATCATTGCGGATTCCAGAGAATTCCACTTCGGTCCTGGAATACCCCACGCATCTGGTTCCTGAACTGAACAACGCCGAACTCTCCCATCCCGGTGCTATCGACATCGATCCGGCTGATTTACATGAAATGAACTATGGCTGGGAGTTGGTGTGGATTTCGCGAGACCATCCACGAATTGGACTCCATACGCGCGAGGGCGCAGGCGACTTTGAAGGTCAGCACGCTGGCGTCGGAGACTTCCATGGCTTGCACCTGAACACTAAAATGAGTGAAGCTGTGTACGACTTCAAAGTCGATCGCGCAGGCTACTACAAATTAAGCGCGCTTATTCTTCCTGAAGCCGATAACTGCTCCGATTATCCGCAGGTTGCAATCGACAA
>Ga0206927_1167_pt1 | contig 13978 bp, 14 predicted proteins | sample Alteio_BWOrgHeat_60_FD_153249 | JGI IMG/M metagenome (GOLD analysis project Ga0206927, IMG submission 153249) | Enriched cells from forest soil in Barre Woods Harvard Forest LTER site, Petersham, Massachusetts, United States -... | ecosystem: Environmental > Terrestrial > Soil > Temperate forest >... | reverse complement strand
AGATTAAAAGCGATGGCACACTATCCCAGATTTCTAAGAATCGCTGCATGACAATATCAAACCAGCCGCCGAAATAACCCTGCAGCGCACCAATAATAATGCCGATCACTGAACTGGCGATAGTTAGCAGCAAACCGAAAACCACCGAGAGGCGGAAACCGTAGATCATTCTTGCGGCAATATCGCGCCCTTGGTCATCAGTGCCTAGCCAATGTTCGGCTGATGGTGTGGCAAGCACTTTGGTGCCCAGGCTGAATTTGTAGGCATATTCGATTGGCGGCATAACTATCCAGCCGTCTGAATTAATCAATTTGGCAACTTGCGGATCTTTATAATCAGTCTCCGTGCCGAATTCGCCGCCGAAGGTAGTTTCGGGATAAGTGTGGAAAACCGGGTAATAATAATGCCCATGATAAAAAACCAAAATCGGCTTATCATTGGCGATAATTTCAGCAAACAGGCTGGTGAAAAGCAATATGATGAAAATCACCAGTGACCAGTAACCGCGCCGGTTATTTTTAAATCTCTCAATGCGTTTTTTGGTGAGTGGGCTCATCTAACGCTTCCCAAAATCAATTCGTGGGTCGACCAATACATAGACAAAATCACGCACAATGTTGAACAATAATCCGATTAACGAGAATATGTAGAGGTTTGCAAATACAACAGGATAATCACGATTAACTACGGATTCATAGCTCAGCAAACCAATGCCGTCGAGTGAGAAAATTAGTTCGATCAATAATGAGCCGGTGAATAAAATGCCGACTAAAGTTGCCGGGAAACTGGCGATAACAATCAACATCGCATTGCGGAATACATGGCCGTATAGCACTGCGCGCTCAGATAAACCTTTGGCACGCGCGGTGACGACATATTGTTTGTTGATCTCGTCGAGGAAGAGGTTCTTGGTGAATAATGTGAGTAGTGCAAACCCGCTCATCACCATTGCTGAAACTGGTAAAACCATGTGCCAGAGATAATCGATAATTTTGTGGAATAAAGATAATTGGTGCCAGTTGTCGGAAACTAAGCCGCGCAGTGGAAATATGTTCCAAAAACTATCGCCGGCAAAAAAGATGATTAGGAACACGGCGAGGAGAAATGAGGGGATAGCATAGAAAATCACAATCAATGTACTTGTCCAGAAATCAAATTTGCTGCCATCGCGCACTGCTTTTTTAATCCCAAGTGGTATAGAAATTAAATAAACCAATAATGTTGTCCACAGTCCCAGCGAAATTGAAACTGGAAGCTTTTCTTTAATTAACTGAATGACGCTTTTATCCTGGTAAAAACTATTGCCGAAATCAAATTTAAGATAATGCAGCGCCATATCTTTAAAGCGTTCCAATGGCGGTTTATCAAAGCCATAGATTTTTTTGATCTGCTCAACTAGTTGCGGATCAAGCCCGCGCCTGCCGCGGTAAATGCTGGTTTTACTCACCTCCATCCCGCCACCTGCAACTCCGGCGGTGGCACTTTCACCCTTACCTTCCAACTGCATGACGAGGTTTTCCACTGGCCCGCCAGGTGCAACCTGCACCAGCACGAAGTTGAGCAACATGATGCCGAATAATGTCGGGATTATAAGTAGTAATCGGCGGAGGAAGTATGCTTTCATTTATAGAACGTTAGAACGTTAGAATATTAGAACATTAGATCAAAAATTCTAAGTTCCAAGTTCTAAGTTCCAAGTTCTTGCTTCTAAACAGCAATATCTTTCTTCTTCGCTTTTTCAACAGTGTTGTTAAGCGCAGTTTGTGTGCAAAGGCCAAGCAGAACTGGGTCACGCGGGCTTAGGTTATTAATGTTCCAATAAGTGCGTGAGCGGATTGATTCAATTGTCTTTTTGGTAGTGCCAACCAGCTTCACGATTTGTGAATCAACAAGTTCAGGGTGATGTTTTAACAACCAAGCAATTGCATCCGGCTTATCCTGACGGCGGGCAACTGGCGTATAGCGGGCGCCTTTGCGTTTTTTGGCAACAAATTCAACTGCTGAAATGTTCATGTTAAGTTTTAAACTTTCATCAGCTTCGCATTTCTCAATTTCTTCTTTGGTCAATTCGCCAGCTTTAATTGGATCATTCGGTTGGATAGAAGTTGCCACTTCACCATCGGCAATACCTTGAATTTCAAGCGGATGCATCTGACAAAACGCGGCGATCTGATCAAAAGTCAGCGTTGTGTTATCGATAAGCCATTTTGCCGTTGCTTTTGGCATGAAAGGTGCAGTTGTCATAATCTAAGTTCCTTAAAATTTAAATTTGTGAATGATTTACACCAAAACCCGCTTGCAGTACAAGGAAAATCATATAGATTTAGCCTCTAATTTTTCTAGTCCCTTAATGTCTCAGCCTAAAGCAAGAAAAAGCACCTCAATTATAACTAAACTGCTCTTTGCGGCCTTTTTATTGGCTTGCCTGGGTGCGGTGGGAGTAATCGGTATTTTTGCCTATTATAGCAAAGGCTTACCTAGCACGGAAGAGCTTAAAAATTACTATCCGAAAACCACGACCAGGCTTTATGATGCTAATGGCGGATTATTGGCGGAATTTGCTACTGAGAAACGTGTTTTCGTACCGATCACTTCAATTCCTGATGTTGTAAAACAGGCGTTTGTTGCAGCGGAAGACCAGAATTTCTACAAACATTCCGGCGTTGATGTGTTCAGTATTTTCCGTGCGGTAATTCATAATGCGGTGGCTAAACTCACCCATCATGGGGGCTTGAGCGGTGGTTCTACAATTACGCAGCAGGTGGTAAAAAACCTTCTCTTGAATAAAGATAAAACAATTGCGCGTAAGGTAAAAGAAGCGATTCTGGCTGTGCGTGTAACCCAGGCGATGCCTAAGGATAAAATTCTTGAGATTTATTTGAACGAAATTTTCCTCGGTAACCGCTCTTATGGCGTAGTTGCTGCATCTTATAATTACTTCAACAAATCAATCGATGAACTAACAGTTGAGGAAGCGGCTTTCCTGGCTGCAATGCCGAAAGCGCCAAGTAATTTTGATCCGCGCAAGAATTACGAACGTGCATTAGAGCGCCGTAATTATGTGCTCGAGCGCATGTATCAAGATGATTACATCACCAAAAAAGATGCTGAAATTGCCAAAGCCAAGCCGATTAATTTGGCCAAAGGCGTGGAAAAAGAAATCGCCACCAATAATTTCGCCGAAGAAATTCGCCGTTTTATGATTGAGAAATATGGCGAAGAACAAGTTTATGGTGGTGGTATGACTGTTCGCACCACGCTTGATCCAAAACTGCAGAGATATGCAGAGAAGGCGCTTTATGACGGCATCACCGCATATGACCGTCGCCACGGCTGGCGTGGCCCACTGCCAACTCGCATTGATAATCTGGAATTATGGCATGAATCATTACTCGCCGCCAAAGCTCCTGAAGCTATCGGCCCCTGGAAAATGGCCGCTGTGCTTAGCACTACTGATAAAACTGCCGAACTTGGTTTGAAAGATGGTTCTACTGCAACGCTCACTTTTGATGGTTTGAAATGGGCGAAAAAATGGTATTCCGGCCAACGTTATGGCGAAGATCCGCACAGTGTAAAAGATGTTATCAAACCGGGTGATGTAATCATGGTTGATAATGAGAAGGATGATAAAGGCAATACTAGATTGACGCTTGAGCAGATTCCCGATGTTAATGGTGCGATGATGGTGATGAACCCATCTTCCGGCCGCGTATTGGCAATGGTTGGCGGTTATCCTTATGGTAATAGTGATTTCAACCGCGCAACTCAGGCCAAACGCCAACCAGGTTCTTCATTTAAGCCATTCGTTTATATGACAGCGCTTGAAAATGGTTTCCTTCCATCGACAATTGTCAATGATGGGCCGATCGAAGTGCCGCAAGGGCCAGGCTTGCCGATGTGGACGCCGAAAAACTATGGTGGTGATTTCCTTGGCCGTATTCCGCTTCGCGTTGCTTTGGCAAAATCACGCAACAACGTAACCGTGCTGGTGTCGCTCATGATGGGTGTTAGCAAAGTTCAGGAAATGGCAACCCGGATGGGAATTCTTGATAAGCCGGCGCCATATTATTCGATGGTGCTCGGTGCGGATGAAACAACACTTATGCGTTTGATAACCGCTTATGCAACAGTTGATAATTACGGCAAGCAGGTAAAACCAATATTGATTGACCGCATTCAAGATCGCACCGGCAAAACTATTTATGTGGGCGAAAGAGAAGAAAACAGCCGCGAATGTGTTGGCTGTTCGGGAGAAAATATCAGCACCACTGCGCCAGAGATTATTGATAAAAGCAAACAGCTGGTTGATCCGGCAACGACTTACCAACTAATTACCATGCTAGAAGGCGTTATCCAATTCGGTACATCAACCCGCGCTAAAGTTCTTGGCCGCCCGCTGGCTGGCAAAACCGGAACTACCAACGAAAGCTTCGACACATGGTTCATGGGCTTTACGCCAGATATTGTTGTTGGCACATTTATTGGTTTTGATCATCCGAAAACTTTGGGCCGCGATGCAACCGGTGCTTCGGTGCCGCTGCCGGCGTTTATTGATTTCATGCAGCAGGCGATGAAAGATGTGCCGCCAAAACCATTCCCGATTCCGCCAGGAGTTCGTTTCCAACGAATTGACGTAACCACCGGTCATGCACCGACAGACCAGTCTAGCCCGGCTAATATCCAGATGGAAGTTATCAACCCACGTGCGCCGGAAGATATTCAATATTCCGATGAATACCGCGAGAAATTTATGAATGGCGAAGGAGTCATTGGTGGTGGCAACAGTGGTTATGGTGGCAGCAGCAGCGGCAATGTTGATAGCGGTCTGTATTAGATAGATGTCAGATTTCAAATATCAGATGTCAAAATTCTGATATCTGACATTCGGCATCTGACATCTTGAGTTTATTTAAGTTCTACTATCATACCATCATAACACGGCTGAATATTCTGCGGTAATTCACGTAGCAATTCATTATAATCCAGATGTGCGCCCATATGGGTGAGATAGGCTTGCTTGGGTTTAAATTCAGCAATCCATTCCAATGTTTGTTCCAAGTGGGAATGAGTTGGTGCAGTTTCGCGGCGCAGGCAATCGATAATCCATATATCAGCATTGCGGAGCGCTACGTGTGATTCGGGCGGGAAGGTTTTTACATCTGTTGAATAAACCAAAATCCCACCGCCATTATTGATGCGGTAACCAACTGAATGCACACTGCCATGATTTTGCATGAAGGGCAGAATTTTGAATTCACCAAATTCGAATTCGTGGAGCATTTCAATATTATGCGCGCGAAGTGATGGGCGAAACCAACCGAATTCAGGTTTGGGTGGTTTGAAGCAATAAGTGAAACGCGAGGTGATTTCCTCCATGGTTTTGGCATCGCCGAATGCATCGATCTGGCCCTGCTTGAGGTAATTGAATGATTTTATATCATCAATCCCATGCAAGTGGTCGGCATGAGCATGGGTGTAGAGAACGGCGTCAATTTTGGTGATGTTATTGGCAAGCGCTTGCTGGCGTAAATCAGGCGAAGTATCGATAAGCAGATGGCTGCGTTTTCCTTCGATGTGGATTGAAGCACGTAGCCGGTTATTTTTCGGATTATCCGAAATTTTTCCGCCCACATGCGGCACGCCTGCTGAAGGCCCGCAACCTAATATGGTTATTTTCATCGTGGTACTTTATTGAAGAGTTTGTAAAAATTCGCAGTAGTTTGCTCTTCAACTTCCTTGAAACTAATACCTTTCAGCTCCGCCAGTTTTTCTGCCGTAAACTTCGTGAAGGCCGGTTCATTGCGCTTTCCGCGGTTGGGGATTGGTGCCAGATATGGCGAATCAGTTTCAACCAGCAAATATTGCAGCGGGATTTTCTTGGCGGATTCCTGCAGATCAGTAGCGTTTTTGAAGGTTAGAATTCCGGAGAGGGATATATAGAGCCCATGATCAATTGCGCATTTGGCAACTTCATAGGTGGAAGAAAAACAATGCAACAAGCCAGGGAAGGGCGCTTCTTTTTTGATGATTTTGATAATATCTTCATCGGCATTGCGAGTGTGAATAACCAGCGGCAAACCCGTAACTTTGGCGGCTTTAATATGTTCGGCTAAACAATGTTTTTGCTCATCGCGTGGCGAATTTTCGTAATAATAATCCAACCCAGTTTCACCAATGCCGACGCATTTCGGGTGTTTGGTGCGCTCGATCAATTCTTCTGCCGTGACGCTTACATGCTGTAAAGCATCATGCGGATGAACGCCAACCGTGCAGAAAACATTTTCATATTTTTCAGCAATTGCGGCAATTTCGGGAAATTCTTCAAGCTTGGTGCAAATTGAAACCATTTTGCCCACGCCATATTCGGCCGCACGTGTAATTACTGCGTCAAGATCATCCTTGAAATCTGGGAAATTCAAATGGCAGTGCGAATCAATAAGCATGGTGGCAGAATAACTTCCGCACCGCTCCAATTCAAGCGCTTATATCCGCCCCATTAGAACAAGAATGAGTATGATGATTACCACCAATCCCAAACCACCGCTTGGATAATAACCCCATTCACGGCTGTGTGGCCATGTAGGCAGAGCGCCGAGTAGCATAAGAATTAGAATAATCAGTAAAATCGTACCTAATGACATAAATCACCTCCGGTTAGTTGTTACGAGAAGTATGATTTATCAAAAGGCAATTTTCGATATGGCTTATCTATCTTTGTTATAAGGGGAGGATAAGTACTATGAGCGAGTTGGCGCGGTTAGGGGCCCATAGGCTCGACTATATAAGGTGCCATGTACCTTATTGTCTCCAGGTTCAGAAGCTACGGGCGAAGTGTTTCTGGATGCAATTATTACATGTGCTGGTGTTCTTGGAGCAGAGACTTGCTCTTCACCCGGGCAGCCATTTTCAACCCAAGTTGCAACTTCTGGAGGATAGGACCAGTGCGCGTGGCCGCTATCGACCATATCAATTATTTCATGGCTATCTGCTAGGTCTCTTCTGATGGAGAGCACATCGGGCCGTTGCGTAAAGTTTTTGCCGCCTAATTTGCTAATATATTCTTGGATTATATGAAGCAAAACATATTCAGAAAAACAAGTTGGCGGATTTGGATCATCAATTTTTCTGAAAATACTTCTGACAGTAATTTTATCTAATCCTTGTCCCCGATTTTGGCGGCTTAAAAGATCATTCATGAGCCTAATCGGCTGTATAATTGAACACTCAATATGACCAAATTTTGTCGGTATTTCATATGGCTGAAGTTTTATTTTTTCAGCTTCAACTCGCCATGCATCAGACCAAGAGTGGAAATATTGTAGAGCTTCTCTTTTATAAATATAACGGTCAGCCAATTTTTGTGCCATGGCTTGGAATTCTGCTACAAGTTTATTATTTGTAGGCGGCCTATAATTAACCATAACTCCTTATAGTTATTACTTTCAATATGATACATAAATTGAGCAAAAAAGCAAGGTTTTCCGGCAGTTTCGCATTGCTACCTGAAGATGTAATTTAGCCAAAAAATTTATATTTTACGTGAGATGAAAGCTTTTACTTCGCCTTCCACGCGAAAATCATCGGCTGCGATGAATGGTTCAAAATCAGGGTTGAATGAATGTAAGATTTTTGTTTTGCCATCAATCTGCAAACGTTTCACCAAAGCTTCGCCATTATTTACGCAGACGAAAACTTTGCCATTTTCCTCGCGCGATGTTTTTTGCGCGATGACAAAATCACCTTCATGGATTTTTGGTTCCATCGAGCGGCCTTTGGCTTTTACCATGAAAGCTTCAAACGCTGGAAAGCTTAAAAGTTTTGATGAAATAGGAATGCGGTCAACTGGGCTGCCGTCAAGTAATGAACCTTCTGGGCCGCAAGCAGCTAGGCCATATAAATTCAAATGCGCAACCGCGGCTTCTGGCGCATCCATACTCATGACTTGATAGTCTTTCGTATTATATGGGTTGCGTTTCAAATAACCCTTTTTTTCTAGTTGCTGCATATGATGTGCAACTACGCTGGTTGAAGAAGCACCCAAATGTTCCTGCAATTCACGAACGGTAAGTGGGTCATCAGAATTATTGGTTAGAAGTTTTAATAACTCTTCTTGAACAGGATGTAATTTTGTTTTCATGAAGGCAGAATATGCCATCTTTTTGCAAAATGCAAGAACAACTTGACATGTTCTAATTTTTGTTCTAGAACATCTCCATAACAACATTATAGGAGAATTTATGCAGGAAGTAACATATTTCGTAATTTTTCATCGCGGTGAATGGCAAATAGAATGCAACGGCCATTATTATGGGCCGCATAAGACACAAGAAGTGGCGGTGAAATTAGCAGTGGCGGCAGCAAAACTTGCCAAACGCGATGGTGATGCAGCAAGTGTTATTGTGAGAGACCGCGATAATTCATGGCATACGGAATGGCAGCACAGTGGCAACTTTTACGGTAGTCTGGCTTATTAGTTGGGAATTTTTAGTTAAAGTTTAAGCTTAAGAAAAGGGTAGCAGGTAGCTGCCCTTTTCTTTATTGCTTGCGCTGCAGCGGTTTAATCCCGTTTTCGGCGCCGTTCAAGAGATTCACTGCGACTGGTAATGATACTCTGTAAAATTTCTCCAGCAGGAGATCCTTTTTCTTCTTTGAGTTTTTCTTCAAGAAAAGCTTCAGCTTCGGCTGATTGTATGCCGGCCAGCATTGTGCACATCATGCCGACAATATCGAGCGGTTCTGTTCGCCAATGACTTTTTATCCAAGCAAGAAGCCGCATCTCTAACGGAGTTTCAAGAGATGAATAAGAATCTGAAAGATGCAGAACCATTTCAACCAAAGCCTCGGCCATTTCGACAGGATCATCTTTTTCGCTGGCGGCGCGGTTCAGCAATTCTGTAATGGCATTATTTGTTTCATCGCGGTCCATTACAGTTGGTAGCGCATTAATATAGTCAGAGAGCTTTGTATATTTATGTAGTGGTTTTGGAGGATTTTGCATTTTTAATCCGAAGTTATGAGGTAGTTTCCAATATACTTCTTGTTCTTAAAACGGGCAAGGTCTTTGAATGGCTATAAAATAGGAGATGGTGGGCGGTTAGGGACTCGAACCCCAGACCCTCTCGGTGTAAACGAGATGGGCTAGGTTTATGCCAAATTACACCACTCTCTTCTAACCCTTGTCTGTTAATGATTGCAAGCATTTCAGACTTATATCAGATTATTTAGTATTTGCCAATTTTATCGCTTTAGTGTAGAACATACGTAGAACGAGGATATTGTTATGGCAACGCGGATACATTTTACCAAAGCAGCAATTGAGAGATTGCCTATTCCTACTGATAGAGACAGGGAGTTATATAAAGATGATGAGATTACCTCACTGGAGGTAGCAGTATTCAAATCGGGTAAGAAGACTTTCTATGTATATAAACGCATAGGCAGCAAGCCAAGCCGGATAAAACTCGGTGCTTTCCCAGATACGACTGTAGATAATGCTCGTAGATTAGCCCAAACTAAATTGGGTGAGATAGCACAAGGCATTGACCCAAACGATACCAAAAGGCAATTGCGCCAACAGATAACATTCGGCCAGTTGTTTGATATCTTTATGGAGAAGCACTCCAAAATACATAAGAAGTCATTCAAGAATGATGTGAGCATGTATAACTGCCATTTGAAAGCCAAGTTTGGCAACACAAAGATATCTGAAATTACATCTGAGAAAATCAGGAACTTTCATTTAAGGTTAGGTGAGAGAGCAAAGCCAGCAGCTAACAGGGTTTTGGATTTAGTTTCATCAATGTTTGAGCAAGCTAGGCAAATGGATTTGTTTGAGGGTGAGAATCCTGTTAAGCGGGTCAAGAAGTTTGAAGTAAGTTCTAGAGATAGATACCTCTTACCTGACGAAATGCCTGAATTCTTTAAAGCTTTAGCAAACGAACCGAATGAGATAGCTAGAGATTATATATTCATGTCACTTTTTACTGGGGCAAGAAAGTCTAACGTCCTCTCCATGAGCTGGGATGAAATTAACCTTGACGCTAAGCAGCCGTATTGGAGAATTCCTGACGTAAAATCCAAGAGCGGCGATACAATGCAGATTCCATTATCTGAAACAGTATTGAAGTTATTAAAGCATCGGAAAAAGCATAACCCGAAAGATTGCGCGTTTGTATTTCCGGGTGTTGGCAAAGCCGGTCATTTGGCTGACCCGAAGAAAGCATGGAAAAGAGTCCTTGAAAAGGCCGGGCTAAGCAATCTTAGATTACATGATTTGCGAAGGACGCTTGGAAGCTGGTTAGGTAGGTCAGGGGCAAGCAGCTATATTATCAGTAAAGCATTAGGTCATGGTTCAATTCGTTCTACAGAACCATATACAAGATTATCAATTGACCCGGTTGCGAGTTCTATAGATGAAGTTACTAAGGCTATGGTGCAAGCGGCTGGTCAGAAGTAGAGTAAAGCAAATGGCTAAAGCAAAAAGAACTAATTCAGCACATCTTGATCGGACAATGTTAAATGTAAAGTCGGCTTATATAAAAGATTTAGGTATCGAATGTTTGGCAAGATTTAAACTTCATGATCCTGAATTAATTGTAAAAGTTGCTTCTTTATTAAAAAGGTTTGAGACAACTCATATTGATAAGCAGAATTACGAATCCATAAAGCAAGGTCTCAAGAGCAAGATAGTAGAAACACTAGGTTTCCATCCTTGGATTGATCTCATTATGAACTTTGATGAGAGCTATCTTCTAGATAATCTGGGTGTGCAGTATAGCAAAAGCGATTTAACAGCTGCTTGTATATTGTATAAAATCACCAAGCTGAAAGAAGCCGAGAATAATAACGATATAAAGCATATGGAGAATGCTTCGCTGGATATAGCCAAATTTGAGTTGGCCTACAGATTATTTACAAGAATGGATGCGGGCGAATTAAAGAAGACTGACGCTATATTCAAAGTATTTAGCATGTACGACCAAAAGAGATTGGCGGCAGCAAAGGCAGCTAGACACCATAAAACTGATGAAGCTATCCGTGATGCATGTATTGAATTCAGAAGGATTTACTCTGATCCTGTTAATGCTAATTACACAGAGGCAGCCACAAACATATTCTGGGATTATTTTAAGGAGGATAAGCGGATTTCCTTTCGAGCATATTCCGTTAGAAAGCAAAAGTACTTGAGTGATATGAAGTTAGCGAGCGTTGATAAGAGTGTTTTACGTAATTACATTGATAAAACCAGCATATCAGTTTTTTCTCCTTGTAAAACACTTGCCACACATTTTAGCAAATGCCTGTCAAGAGGAATAAATGTCTGTCTACTCGGAGAAAGACATTAAATAACAAGGGGTTGTCCTTGTATATTTCGTTTATTTATATTATAATAGGAATGCAAGGAGTAATCATATTCCTTATAATTAACCCACATAAAAGAGGACATAATATGGCGACGGAATTACTATCCGTAGATCAAACGGCGACGTTTTTAAACATATCAAAAGCTACTTTGGATTGCTGGCGAAGTAACAAGAGGTATAAGCTACCTTATTATAAGATAGGCCGATGCGTAAGATATAAGATGTCTGATCTCACAGACTTTCTCTCACGAAAACAAGTAGGCTGCACCGCCTAACAAGCAATAGCCCTTTAATAACAATTTAAGACCATTTCGGAGCGTCCTTACATAAGGCGGCGGGTTAACCATACCCGCTCGTAGGACTCTCTTCACATTTAATTATAAGAGGAATTACATATTATGAATGAACTAGAAAATAGCGTTACCTTTGACTTATACAGAAAACTTACTAATAGCAGGCCAGCCACAATAAATTTGTACCATCAAATTGTATCAATCCTTGACCGAAAAAGAGCTTGGACTTTTGCTGAGCAAATTAGAGCCGAGCATACATTAGAGGTCTTGCTAGCAAATCTATTGCCCCAATGTTTCAGGCTTAACAGCAAGTACCTTGCTATACCGCTCAACTCTAATGCTTACAGACCGAGTATATATAAACCAAATAATATTACCCACAAAATCCTAAGAGGCCTTGTAGAAGGGCTAGAAAGACTTGATTATATATCAGTTAACAAAGGTTTTTATGATAATAAGACAGGTATTGGAAGGAATACTAGATTGAGTATAACTGAGAAATTCAGAGAGTTTGTTGCTAGTTACAATTTCGGAATAGAGAATATCCGATTAGATTTCAGTTCAAGGCCTCTAATCATATTAAAAGATAACAAACGGAATATGATTAATTATGAAGTTTCTGAGTCTGTTGAGAACATGGCAAATAGCTTGCGTGTATTTAATGAGCGTATCAGGTCTTCTGATATTAAGCTTGTTCTTAATGAGGAACAAACCGAAGCATTTATTCAGAGAATGTCTAATACTGATGAACCTAGATGCCTAGATTTTAGCCGCCGCCTTTTATATCGAGTGTTCAACAATTCTACTTTTGACCAAGGCGGCAGACTTTATGGAGGCTGGTGGCAACAGATTCCTAAGGACTATAGAGAGGATATAACGATAGATGAGAGGCCAACCATAGAAATTGATTACTCTGAGTGTCACCCACGCTTATTGTACCATACAACCGGAATTGAGACACCAGGTGGGGATTGCTATGTTATTGAAGGTTATGGTGAAGAATATAGAGAATCAGCTAAAACCCTTTTCAATATCATGCTGAACTCTGTTGATAGGCTTAAGGCACTTAAAGCCAATAGAAATAAGATTGCTCTGCCGGAAGGCAAAAGTATAGAAGACCTAGAGCAAGCTATTAGAATGAAGCATTTAGCTATAGCTGAGAGATTTTATAGCGGAGCAGGGCTAGAACTTATGTACCATGACTCAATTATTGCAAATGACATAATGTTGCAGCTTGCTGAGAGAGATATAACATGCCTTCCCATACACGATAGCTTTATAGTTCAATCTCAGTATGCAGACCAACTTACAGCGGTTATGCGAAAAGCTTATCATAGGCAGACAGGCTATAAAGCTAAGATTAAGGGCGTAGGTGATAGGACAAATGCTGCCAACATGGTTAGATATCTGCGGGATAGGAGTCCATCAATCAATACTACAACTTCTGTGACTACTGATTAAAGCAGATAGGTAAGGGTAGGATGTTGGTATGCTTTCTCTATGCTTACAGTATGTTTACACTGTAGAACTAGAGTTTTACTGCCAGTTTCCTCCCTTACTAGTGTCGGTTAGAAGTTTATAACAATAATGGGAGTAATAACCTATCTAACAATAGATATGATAACTGAATGTTATTTACCTAATCTTCTAATCAAATAAGGTGCAACTATAAAGGCCAGTAACAATACAAATATTTCCAGTATGAGAAGGTTATAATCTATTGAGAGCCTTCCAATATTCGAATACTGAGAAGTACTATCAATAATAAACTGAAACCTAGGCTGTATCTCGTATGTATAGCCATTAGGATAAACCAGTAATCTAGGTGGAAACAAACAGGCCAATACAATTAAGCTTAAGCCTAGCTTTATGGAGAACCCATAAGGTTTATTCAATACATGTATCTTTAGACTGGCAGCCTTACCTGAGTTCTTACTGGTATATACTATAGTTATCCATACCAATGATAGAACTAGTAATATAGATGTGCCAAGATCTATAATGTTTATTGCAGTTCTTATGTCAGCTGGTTGATTTGAATATACGTTTAAAAGCAATAGAGGGCGGCTAACCAAGAATCCAATTAAAGCCATCTTAAAGAACTTACTCGCTTTGGACTGGTCTGTCACATTGGGCTGACTTTTTATACAACTGAGTTCTGCTATTTGAGAGGTAACATCATGCAGACGTTCTCTATCTTCTTCAGTTAAAGGCGCATTGCTTTGATAATGCTTTTGCAGCTTTATTAATGTTTTAAGTCTCTTCTGTTCATTCATTTAGCTGCCTTAATCTTCTTGGTGAACATCAACCTTATTCCTGCTA
>Ga0206927_1166_pt1 | contig 14010 bp, 12 predicted proteins | sample Alteio_BWOrgHeat_60_FD_153249 | JGI IMG/M metagenome (GOLD analysis project Ga0206927, IMG submission 153249) | Enriched cells from forest soil in Barre Woods Harvard Forest LTER site, Petersham, Massachusetts, United States -... | ecosystem: Environmental > Terrestrial > Soil > Temperate forest >... | reverse complement strand
CTTCAGTGCCGGCGAAAAACAATACGGATAAAGCGTGCGGTATCCCAGGCGCGTGTAGAGGCTCAGCGTGGGTGCGTTGTAGCTCTGTGGGTTTATAGAACGCCGCGGGGGCGGTCATTCTCATATTCGAGCGCAATAAATTTTCAAAACGTTTGGGGCAAATAGCTTCCTGCGTAGGGCTATCTTGAGAAGGCCGCAGCTTAAGTGAATGCTGTCGGGGTTGGAGGAACTACAATAGCGAGTCATTACGCAGCGGCATGATCGCGATGCTTTTTGAACTTTCGTTAGAACTCTCCTCTTGCCGGCCGCGTCACCTAATCATTCGAGAAAATTAGTCAATCGAAAAAACTTATAGATAGCTCGAAATTAATAAAATTCTTGGAACACATCCGCGTTATTGCGGCACTCAGAATTGCAGCGCATCGTTTCCATAGCATCTGACGTTCAGCGAACATCGACTTGACTTGGAGGGGCATAGTCATGAGAGGACTATTGTCATTATCAATTCTGTCCATGCTGTTTCCCGCTGCTGCATTCGCAGCCAGCGTGACGATCACCAGTCCGCGCGATGTGAATGCCTACATCGGGCAACCGTTTGTGTACCAGATTACCGCGGACAACGTACCCACCTCCTTCAGCGTGACAGGCTTATCGGCAGAGCTGGGATCGGTGCTGAATAAGAGCACCGGCGCGATCATTGGCGTTCCCAAGAAACTCGGTACGTATCATTTAATTGTGAAAGCTACGGGCAACAGAAGGACGGCGCAGGCCGCGGTTACTATCGTTATTACCAAAATGCCCGTTTCGTTCACTAACCCGGGTTCAGCCGAAGGCTCCGTCGGCCAACTGTTCACATTCCAAGTTTCCGCGCCAATTGCGAGCGCCGAATACACTGCCACCGGTTTACCCGTGGGCGTCACGATCGATAAGACGCTCGGCACGATCAGCGGCAAACCGCTGCTCGGCGGCGATTTCGCGGCGATAATCACCGCGATGAACGATAACCAGATCGCCACGCAACTCCTGACCTTCGGGATCCACGGCTCGACCCAGCCTCCCGAGGGCATTGCGCTCCGGCCGACGTCGGGAACCGCAGGCACGCCGTACTCCGGCGCGTTTACAGTCGAAGGTCAGACGCCGTTCACGATCTCGCTTATTCCGGGTCTGCCGCCGGGCCTGGCGTTGAGCATGACCAGCAACGGCAATTTTCTTACCGGCACGCCGACGCAGGCTGGACAGTTTGTGCTGGCCGTCACGGCTGCCAATGCACGGGGCTCGACTTCTGCGACGATTATACTCAATATCGCATCCGGCCCCAACTCGACGCCCACGCCTGGAACGCCACCGCGAATCACCAGTCCGCTGACCGTTAACGCGGAAGCTGGAAGCGAATTTTCGTACACGTTTGCGGCGTCTGGCGCCCCATCGATCTCGTTCACTGCCGATCAGACCCAATTGCCGCGGGGGCTGGTGCAGGTTTCAAACACGCTGATCGCCGGGACACCGTTCGATCCGGGCATCTACCAGATCCCCATCAGCGCCGCCAATGCCGCCGGCGCCGACAACGAAATCCTGACGATCAACGTCGCCAGTCTTCCTGCCGGAGACACATCGGCATCGATCACGTTCACCGATACCTACCATGACAACGGGAAAACGCTGCCGACGTCATCATTTCGCATTACCGCGCTGTTGCACCCGACAACAAACGTGCCGCAAGGCGTTACAGCGATTCCGACAGTGCGACTCTCAGTGGGATTGTTCACCTTCTCCGCCGTGGCCGGGTTGGGCAACCACCCAGGCCAGAAAACGACGTTCCGCTTTAGCGGCGGGAACATCACTTTTACGGCAATGTCGAATGGGGACACAAAGATTGTTGCGCACTATCGCGGCCGGGGCCAGCAATACAGCATCCAGAGTCTGCTCGCCGCGCAGTTGGCGGGGAAAAACCATACCGTCAACGAAACGATTCCGGTGCAGATTCAAACTGGACTATACATCGCCTCGTTCTACGCGAACGTCTCCGGCACTGCGACCACGCAGAACACACACTTCGGCGCCGCCAGCACCGTGCGCTTAAAAGGAACTGGAAGCGGCACAGCCGGCAATTGATGTGTCGGTTCAATAAAGAATAAAGTGACAAACTGCTCAGTTCCACAGGGTGGCGCTCCTCGCCGTCGCCGCTCATGGGCTGAAGTTGATTTGGATAGTATGCGCGACAATAGATCAATGCCGGCGATACCAATACGGATAAAGCGTGCGGTATCCCAGGCGCGTGTAAAGACTCAGCGCCGGCGCGTTGTCGGCGTCGACCAGCAGGTAGGCTCGGCGGGCGCCGTTGCGCGCGGCCCAGTTCAGCAGCGCGCTCATAAGCTGGCGGCCGCAGCCGCGGTTGCGATGGTCTGGATCGACGACCACGTCGTACACTCCGAACAAATCCTGATCGACCACGCCCATCGCACAGGCTACCGCAACACCCTCCACCTGGATCGAGGCCAGCACGCGTCCGGCGGGAACCAGTGACACAATCGCGCGGTGGGTCGTTTGCGTTGCGAGCGGCACGCGTTTGAAATGGCTGTACAGCGCCAGCCACTCATCGATGTTGTCATGGACGTGCAGGGCATGTTGCTCGTCCGCTGGCGCCGGATCGATGGCGTCGAGCCCCAAGACGAGCGAATCGTTGCCGCGCGGATAACCGCGCTTTTCGAGCCGCTCGTCCAGACCTTCCGCGACGGCTTGCGGAGTGATGCGGAAAATGGGCGGGAGATTTTTCGCGCGGTAGAGCGCCTCGCACATTTCAATTTTCCGCGAAACGTCCAGACGCGACGGATGGAGCACGTGGACCGAGTTGGCGCGAAACGTATAGCCGTTCGAAAAACGCAGCACCCAGCCATCCAACAACACCTGCTGCAAACCGGGCCAGGCGTTCAGGACGGATTCTTCGATGCGGTCATTTGTGAGCATAATACCGGCCTTACTCAGCGTGCTTCTTCATGACGTCCCCCACAACATTCTTAAGCGTCTTCCGCCATAGTGCATAGGATTCTACAGTGTAGGATTGCGCCTTCCGTGTAAATGACTCTACCTGTCTCATCAATTCCATGTTGCACTCTTGAATGAGTTGACCCGTGCTGGTTTGAATGTGAGTCCGATTTTCATCGTATTGCTTCTTCATTTCTTCAAACACGAATCGTACGGAGATTTCGCAGAGCATTCTGATGTAGACCGACGGATCAACGCGGCGCATGTCGAGCGCTTCTTCGAACGACTTCTTTGTCAATTTTTTAACCAACGTCATTTGCGCTGCGTACGTCTGCATCAAACCGCGATCAATCCCTGGGTACAGTGCTTTAAGGCGCGACAACTCCGCCAGAGTTTTCCAACAATCATGACACAAATGCTCTTGAGAACTCTCGCCGCCGGCGAAATCCAGGGCGTCAAATACCGCCGAATTCAATTTGCAGATGTTGCAGAGCACGGAATGGCCCTCAACCAATCGTCTAATAAACCATATGAAAGACGATGTGGCAATCATTGCGCAGTTCATGCTGTTGCTTGCACCCTCCTTCAGCAGATGTGCCCAGCATTCCCAACCTCCCCTTCAGCCGGGGCTTCAGCGTGGAGTGGAACTTGAACGAGAATTGTCGCGTTTTAACATTCTTTCGTCTGGTTTTGCCTCTGCCCCCTTACTAGAAAACTCGCACTTCCGGTGTACTTATTCACGATTCTCATGCAGCTTGATCGTAAGGCAGGCGCCACAGGAGCGACATTCATGCGCTGTACGTTGTTGGCGATCGGCTGTATCGGTTTTTTTCTAAGCAGCGCTGCATTCGGCGCGGACCATCCGGCGGATGGGGCCCGCGTGGTCAATGTCGGCGCGGTGGGGCCGGATATGTTGGGGATCGAACTGCAGTCGGGGGAGTTCAAACTGGGCGGGTGCGCGCCGTATGCGGCACAGCCGGGTGACGCGCTCAGCGGCGGCAAAAAGGCCTGGGTGGTTCGCGATGGGAAGATGGTGGAGGAATTGCTCGGGCAGGTCGTCAGTCGCAAGAACGAAAAAGGTGAAGTGCAGCGGCTGGGTGTGTTGAGTTTCAGCGGGAAATCCGTGCTGGGCGCAGACAAGGTCGTCGGGACGCAGTTGGATCCGGCGACCGTCGCGGAGCCTGCGTCGTATGAAATTCAATCCAGCGACGATGCGGCGTTCGCGAAGGGCGCTGCGCCTTCAGCGGCTTATCGTAAGAGCAAACCGAATTCTCCCGGCGGGTTGAACAGTTGCGTGCTGCATCGCGTGTATCTGAAATTGCCGGCGCCGCTGAAGGAAGGCGCGACGTACACGGTCCGCTTCAAGGGCCTGACCACGCGCGAAGAAACGGTGCTCTATAAACACGACACATGGACGGCGCGCAGCGATGCGATCCACGTCACGCGGCTCGGTTATCGGCCAGACGATCCCTTCAAGCGCGGATACGTATCGCTGTGGATGGGGACCGGCGGCGCGCAGACGTTTGAACATCTCGACAGTTTCGAACTGGTCGACGCACAGAGCGGCAAGACGGTGTTCACCGGCAAAGCGGATGCTGCTCCAGCCGGCGAGAAACCATACACGATGGCGCCGGTGTTCTGGCTCGACTTCACCGCCTTTCCCACACCGGGAACGTTTCGCGTGCGCGTCCCGGGGATTGGCGTCAGCGTTCCGTTTTCAATTGCTGAGAACGTCTGGGATAGCGCGTTCAAAATCGGCATGCGCGGCGTGCTGAGCCAGCGCAGCGGCATTGCGCTGGGGCCGCCGTTTCTGGAATTCAAGCGTCCGCGCCCGTCTCATCCGGACGACGGCGTGAAGTTTTATCAGACCGATATCCACATTACCGACGGCCAGGAGGGGCCGCGCGGGGAGGCGTTGCTGCGGTTGTGGAAGGCGAACGGCAAACTCGACGAAGTCAGCGGCGTGTGGGGCGGTTATCAGGACGCGGGCGATTGGGACACCTATACAACGACGCTGGCCATGGCCGATCTGCTGACGGAAGCGTTCGAGCTTTCACCGGAATTTGCGAAGGCGGCGAAGTTGTCGCTGCCGCCGGATGAGGCAAATAACAAGATTCCCGATCTGCTCGACGAAGCCCTGTGGGGACTTTCCGCGTTCAAGCGGCTGCAGTTGCCCAGCGGCGCGGTGCGCGATGGTTTCGGCGACGGCTGGGGCGCCCGCGATTGCGACTTAAGCTGGGACGACTCCAACCCAGTCTGCGTCTACGCGGCCTCGCGGGAGACGTCGTGGCGCTATGCATCCATCGCTGCGCGCATGGCGGCGCTGCTGACGCCGTACGACGCAGCGCAGGCCGGCGCGTTTAAAGCATCGGCGCTTAAAGCGTGGCAATGGGCGGAAGCGGAACCGGCGGTCAAGAAATCCGGGCCAGAAGAAGACCACAAAGCGCCCGCATGGTTCCGCCAGCACGCGATCGAGGCCGCCGCCGCCGTCGCGCTTTTCGCTCTGACGCAGGAGCCGGCGTATCACGAACGCTTCAAGCAGATTTGTGAAATTCAGGACGTGAAAGACATCGCGTACGCCGGCGGTTGGATTGAGCCCATGCAGCAAGCCGACGCGACATTCCTCTACGCCTGCCTGCCGGACAAGCTCGCGGATCCTGCGCTGAAGGAGCACGCGCGCAAGCTGTACGTCCTGGCCGGAAACGTCGCGGCGCATTTCATGAAGAACAATCCGTACAACCTGGCGACGGCGTATCCAGGAATTCCACAAGGAGAATTCTGTTCGTATTTCACCAATCCCGGCATGGGCGTCCACGCCGTGCGCGCGCATTACCTGACGCACGATCCGCAATATCTCGAAGCGATCGTGGCGTCGACCGGATTCGGATTGGGCGCCAACCCGGACAACTTGAGTTACACGACCGGCATCGGCAGTAACACGATCCATTACCCATTGAAGCTCGACAGCCTGCGCACCGGCCAGCCGCCGCCGGTGGGCATTACCGTTTTCGGGCCGAGCGACCTGAGCAAACTTCCCGCGGGCGAGAACTGGTTGTTGCAATGGTTTCTGCCGCCAACGCGCATGACGCCGAACGCCAAAACCTGGCCGCCGGCTGAAGGCTATGCGGACATCTTCAACTGGGCCGGCGGGAATGAGTACTGCGTGAACACGCCGCTGGGGAACGCGACGTATGTGTGGTGTTATCTCGCGGGGCAAAAGTGAATGACGAATGGGAGGCGGAGAAAAAGAGTCATTTGTCGCACGTTCACCCTCTCGCGTCAGTTCTGGCCCTCGCCCTTCCCTGCGCCCTTTCCGTTCTCCGCTTGACGGCGCCCGAAAGGGATACTAAAAGCTACGCCATGGTTCGGGGGCTCCGGACACATAATGGAAGCGATACTTTCCGATAAGGTGCTGGTCCTCAATCGTTCTTGGGTGGCCGTCAACGTTGCCACCGTCCGCCGCGCATTGACTTTGGTTTATCAGGATGTCGCCCGCATCGTGGCGCCGGACGACTATTCCACCTACGATTTTGAAGGCTGGATCGAAGCGACGCGCGAAGCCAAATCGGGGCGGCGCATTCAGGGCGCGGCGTTTTCGTTCTGCGTTCCCGAAGTGATCGTTCTGAGCGTCTTCAATGGGCGCTTCAGCAAGGAAGTGCGCTTCTCGCGACGCAACATTTTCGAACGCGACGAAAACACCTGCCAGTATTGCGGAAAGAAATTCGACCGCAGCGAGCTGACGCTGGACCACGTGATCCCGCGCAGCCGTGGCGGCACGAGCACCTGGACCAACATCGTCCTGGCGTGTATCAAATGCAACATGCGCAAGGGCGATAAGCTGCCGACTGAAACCAGCATGAAACTGGCGCGCCGCCCGATCAAGCCACAGTGGGCCACGCGCGTCGGCGTCAAGCTGGGGCGCGCCTGCAAACCTTCGTGGGAGCGTTTTCTGGAAGACGCATACTGGGACGTGGAACTCAAAGAGTAGTTCGCTCAATCTTAGGAGTTCCTCTTCATGCCGTATCGCATTTCTGCATTCGCCGACGAAATTTCGCCCGACATCCAGATCCAGATGGACCATTTGCTGGAGAACGGCGTCAATTTCTGCGCGCTGCGCGGCGCCAATAAAAAGAACGTGATGGAGTTCGAAGATTTTCAGATCAAGCTGATCAAGCAGCAGTTTCACAACCGCGGCGTGCGCTTTACATGCATCGGTTCGCCGATCGGGAAAATCCAGATTACCGATCCGTTCGAGCCCGAAATTGAACGTCTGAAGAAAGCCGCGAAACTGGCGCAAGCCTTCGAAACCCGCGTGATCCGCGTCTTCAGTTTCTACATCCCCAAGGACGAAAAGCCGGCCAAACACGCCGCCGAGGTGCTCAAGCGCATGAAGGCCCTCGCCGATGTCGCGGCCGCTGAAGGTGTCAACCTGGAGCTTGAAAACGAAAAAGGAATCTACGGCGACATTGCCGACCGCCAGTTGGAAATCCTGGATTACGTGAACAGCAAGAATTTTCGCGCCGCGTTCGATTTCGCCAATTTCGTCGAATGCGACCAGGACCTGCCTACGGCCTGGAGCATGCTCAAAAAATACGTCGTCGATTTCCACATCAAGGATTTCAAGAAAGGCGTCGGCGTCACGCCCATCGGCGAAGGCGACGGACACGCTAAAGAAATCATGCAGGACGCGTTCGCCAATGGCTGGGCCGGACTGCTGACGCTGGAGCCGCACTTAAGCGCCGCCGGCCAGTTCTCCGGCTACAGCGGCCCGGATCTGTTCAAGAAAGCCGTCAACGCATTGAAGACCCTTCTTACCGAAATCGGAGCGAAGTAACGGAAAGTTTTGAGTTTTTAGTTTTGAGTTTTGAGTTGCCTTGCGGGACTTCGTTGTTCAACTCAAAACTCAAAACTATCTGTTCACGGGGTGCTGCACCCAAAGCAGCTCCGCCTGAGCGCGGCCTTTTGAATCGAAGTCGACCACGAAGCACTGCACCGTCCCCTTCATTTTCGCCAGCGCCGTGAAATCGATCGGATAGCCGCTGGAATCGGCCGGGTAATAAATCCAGAAATCGCCGCTGCGACGGTCGGGACTGGCATCTCCGACGACAATCTCCGCGCTGCGCTGCAGCGGCGGTCCGAAAAGCGCGCGAATGGTCAGCGCATCGGCTTCGTCGGGGACATGCGCGGCGAGCTTCAGAAAGTCATCCGACTTTGCCTGGCCGGATGAAACGCGGCGGGTGAGTTCCAGATACTCCATGCGGCGGTTTTCGCGCGCCGCGACGCCGACTGCGATCAGTCCAGCCGCGAACACCGCTTGAACAGCAACGACGATTTTGATCAGGCGGGTGTTCATCAATCCAAGAACCGGTGATCCGTTTTCGAGGCTGGACGGCGAGCGCTTCGAAACTCAACGCAACATTTTCGCATTTTCGTTGATGCGATTTTTTTTGTCCACGGAAGACGCGTTTTGACGCGCGATAAAACCATTTTTGGATCACGATTTACAACATTTCTCAACGGCGACTTGCCAGCCGCTCTTGTTGTCTTAAACCAGCAACTTCTTGCTGCGCTATCGCGACTGAAACGCCCCACTGGAGAATCCTACGATGAGCGAACTCAACGCTGTTTTCGAAGAAGACGACGAGCTCGCGCGTTTCGATTTGATGGCCGACGATGACGATGATAGTTCTGACGACGATGACGCCGATGATGACGCAAATGACGATGACCAGGATGACGATGCCGACGATTCCGATTCTGATGACGACGATGAGGATGAGGATGACGAAGACGGCGACGACTCAGAGGAAGAAGCTGAGGACGACGCAGACGACCAACTAGACGCGGATGCCGATGCTGACGCGGACGCTGAAAATGGCGCCGACGATCTAGCCGAAGACGACATCGCGCCGGTCGACGACGATGTGTTCGCCAGCGCCGACGATTTCGAAGATGCCGAAGAACAGGATTTCGAACACGACGACGGCGATTGGACCGCGGATGATTACGACGCGTCGTCCGAGCGCCTGTTCGGTCAGCACGAATTCTTCGGTGACGACATCGAAAACCGGCTTGCCGACGAGGGCTATACGCCGCTTGCGGACGAGGGCATCGTCGACGCGTTCGTGGCCGTGGCGCCGGCCGCTGAAGAGACCGTGAGTTTCATGACGAAGGACGACACGCTTGCGCCGGTCGGCTTTGTGGTCGGCACGGTCTTCGAAGAGCTGCTCAGACTTTTTCCCGATGCGGACTTTACTCGCCTGCATCTCAGCGTTCCATACAAGGAAGATCCCGACGCGCCGCAGACCGACATTCCGCCGCTGCCGGCCGCGCTGGACGTGGAGCCCCGCGATGCGGTGGATCTGCGCAAGTACTGCACCCCGATAGGCGACCAGGGACAGACATCGCGCTGCGCTGCGTTTGCCTGGACGCACGCGACCGAACTGGTCAACAACATCCTCGGCCGCGAGCCTGCGCCGCTCTCCTGCACTTACACCATGCTCGAATTTCAGAAGATGCAGGGTGACTACAAAGACCCCGTCTATGCCTACAAAGGCGGCGACGGCACGATCGGCGGTCCGCGTCCAGGAGAGGTGCTCGTCAACCAGGGGGTCTGTCACAAGCGTTACTGGCCAGACGACCGAAAAGCGCCGCTCGCCGCCGAAGAAGAAATGGCCCAAGATGCGGCGCGCCACAAACTGCCCGCGAAATTGCTGGAAGTCACGATCGACGACCTGAAAAAAGTCCTGAGCGCCGGATGTCCGGTGCAGGTGTCGATGGACACCGGGCCCAATTTTTCCGACCTGGGCCGCGACGGCGTCTTCAGCGCCGCAGAAGAACCCAGCGGCAAACACGGCTGCCACGCTATGCTGATCGTCGGCTATGTCGGAAATTATTACATCGTCAAGAATTCATGGGGCGTCGACTGGGGCGACAAGGGCTACTGCTACATACCGCACAAAGTCCTGCTGGAGTCGGAGCCGGAGTTCGTGGCCATCGTGCCGGCGAATCCCGACGCGGTCCAGAAGACGTGAAAAATTTCGGGCGCGCCATTTGAAAGGCGTGCCCGAAAAGCTGCGCAGGACCGTGGTCAGTTACTTCTTTGTGAGCGTCTCTTTGTAAACCTTGCCGTCCGTCTTCAGTTCGGCCCACAAGCCCGTCAGCTTGCCAGCGGAAATCTTGTAACTGCACAGACCGATGGTGTCGGCATCCTTAAAGCACGCCGACAGCACGTTGTCGGTGATGATGCCCGAGCCGATTTCCTTTTTGTTTTCGATCTGCCAGACCATCGTGAATACCTCGCCCTTTTTCTGAATCGAGCAAGTTCCCGTGTACGCGTTTCCACCGTCGGTGTCGGAGCCTTCCACGGTGTAATCGCCGGTGATATCTTCGGCGTGCGCCTGCACACAATAGGTCGCGGCCACGGCCAGAACCAGAGCGTATAGCGAGTGCTTCAACATTTATTTTCTCCTCCCGTCACGACGAGTTTGGTCGCAGCACAATGCCCGACCGCTGTTGCATCAAAGTTTGGCGTATTAATGAATGGAGAGAAGATTAGCCGATTGGGCGAACGCTGCAATATATATCTTGACGAGTAGTCAGGGGCCGCCGGCCAACACGGGCCTTGCACTACTCCGGACCCGCGAATTCCGGAACCGCGGCGCCGCTGTCTGCGGCAACTCGGATCTTATTGTACCACTCGCGCGACCAGGCGGTCCAACGGTTGCGCTGCGCGTTGTTTTCGTCGGGAGTCAGCGATTTTTTGGCGAGTTTCGCGATGACTTCCTCATTGAATGGCGGACGCGCCAGCGCGGCGCCGAGGTCTGCGTCGCGTCCGGCGCGGATCACGGCGTCGCGAGCCTGCCAGAGTTCCTCGTGTGCGTCGATCCACGTCGATTTCCAGAGATCGTTCAGTAAGCGCCAGCGCCCGCCGGCTTTTTTTCCGTCGTACATGAAACTGGGTTTGTCCGTGAACGGATTGGCGACCGTGTTCGTTGGCAGACCCGCTTTATAAATGGAAGGCATCACCGGCAAGCGTTCCAGATCGTAGTTTACCGGTCCGCCCGGCGTCCCGCGCGGCTGATACCAGAGCTTCTCGCCGGCTTCGGACAGCACAAACTCCATGAACGCGTGAGCGGCGGTCGGATTCGGCGGATTGCGTATGATCGCGATGCAATCGGGCGTGGCCGTCGCCACATCTTTGGGCACCACGAGTTTCAGATGCGTCGCCCCCTGTCGCCGGATCGGCGCGGTGGCGTAGAAGTCGATGCAGGGGCCGGCCGCGGACTGTCCCAGGCTGACGTCGCGCGGCACGGACGCGCCGCCTTCGTTGAACGCGCGCGCGTTGGAGGCCATGCGCGTCAGCGTTGCGTAGCCCATTTCCCAGCCTTCCGCCTGCAGCACGAGCTCGTAAGTCAAATGCAGCGAACCCGCCGAGCCGGGATCGCCGCAGGTGATCCAGCCGTGAAGTTCCGGCGCCCCCAGATCGTTCCAGATCGCGGGCACGGGCAATTTCGCGGCCTCGACCACTTCCGTGTTATAGACGAACCCGAACATGCTGAGGCACGTGGCGTGATAACGGAACTTTGCGTCGCGCAATTCCTGATTGTTGACGGTCGCGGGTATCGCGGCGAGCAGCTCCTTCGGCGGCGTCCAAGCCTCGAAATAATTCTTGGACGCCATGCCTGGCAGCGTGTCCATCCCGCCGCCGAACAGGATGTCCACGCCCACGCCAGACTCCGGATTGGCCGATTGCGCAACCTGCGAGACGCGCTGATCGAGCCAGCGTTTGATTTCGCCGCTGCCGCCGATGTCCATCCAAACAACGTGAATGCGCTTGCCGGTGGTTTTGAAATAGTGCGCTTCGAACGCGCTCCCGAATTCCGCTTTGATCCCGTCCCAGTGCGGAGAGATGATGAAAAGTTTCTCATCCGCGTGCGGTTCGTGGCGCAGCCAGGCCGGGCCGAGCGCCAGAGCTGCGACCATCACGCCCAGAATCGACATCCAGAGTGTCCGCATGACCGCCAGTATGACTTCCGCTCGATTGAATTGAAGGAGAAATTGCGCGGCAAAGTTGCATCCTGTCTGTGACGCGGATAAGGTGCAGCATTATGCCCAATCCCGAAGAAACTCCAGCGCCTGTCGCTGCGCCGCCGGCGTCGATTTACGAAAAAACCGCCTGGCTGCTGATGGCGGCGTTTCTGTTTTTCGTGCTGCAGTTTCACCTGCTCGCCGCATTGATCGCGGGACTGTTTGTGCACGCCATCGTCCACGGCATCGCCGATCGCCTTCACGGCAAGCGCTTGAATCATGAGCGCGCGAAGGTCGCGGCGCTGGCGATCATCGCGTCGATCCTGATCCTTGCCACCGCCGCCGTCGTGCTGTTTGTGATCGGCGCGATCCGTGGGCACTTCGTCGACGTTTCGGCGCTATTGATCAAACTGGCCGAAAGCGTGGAGCGTTCACGCGGCTTGTTCGACCAGTTGGGCCTCGGCGGCTGGCTGCCGAACGCCGGGTTGAGTAGCCAGGAGTTCGCGCACGCGCTGTCCGCACGCCTTCGCGAACACGCGCAGGAGTACAAAGGCGCCGGCATAGAGGCCGGCCTTCGCGCCGGAGAAATGGCGATTCACGCGGTGATCGGCATCGTTATTGGCGCTCTGGCCGCCTTCGAAACCCGCGCGTCCGGCGGACCGTTTTCAGCCGCGTTGCTGGGGCGCATGCAGCGGCTGGCGGCGGCGTTCGAAACGGTCGTTTTCGCGCAGCTCAAGATTTCCGCGCTGAATACCGTACTCACCACGATCTATCTTGAGCTGGGATTGCGCTTGTTTGGCGTACACTTGCCGCTGACCAAGACCCTGATCCTGGCGACGTTCCTGTTCGGGCTGCTGCCGGTCGTTGGCAATCTGATTTCGAACACGATCATCGTGCTGATCTCCGCGGGCGTGTCGCCGGCGGTTGCTGTCGCGTCGCTGGTTTTTCTGATCGTCGTTCACAAGCTGGAATATTTTGTGAACGCAAAGATCCTCGGCCACCAGATTCATGCTGCCGCGTGGGAATTGCTCGCCGTCATCTTCGCGTGCGAAGCGGTCTTCGGCATGCACGGCGTCATCCTCGCGCCGATTGCATATGCGTATGCAAAGCGAGAGCTGCTCGATCGGGGATTGATTTAGCAAGTCGCTACGGAAGCAACGGCTTCAGGTACTCCTTGACGTCCAAATTCGGTTCGCGTTCGTAAAGCCACTTCAACGCGGCGTTTTCCTTCTTGCGCTGCTCATCGACGAAGGCGCTGGCGGTAAACGCCGTCGAACCCACGGGCTGTTGATTGGTCAGATTCGAGATCAGAAAATAATATCCTTGTTCGACCTGCACCTTGTTGTTGGGCGACGGGTCGAGTTTCGAGGCGATGACACTGTGCACAAATGCGGAGTACGAACGCACCAGCAACTGCGCGCCGCTTGAATCGGAATTAACATAGGGCGAGAACTCGAACGTCAGTGTGACGATCAGTTCGTTTTTATTTCTTGGATCAAGGCCGTAAGTCATCATGACTGAATCAAAATCAAAGCCGCGCGGCAGCCATCCTTTCGTATACGCGTCGTCTGCCACGGCTTTGAGGTACTCCGGTGTGACGGTTTTCCGTACCAGCGCGATCAAATCAGGCGCCTTTCCGGGTTGTATCGGTACGTAATCCTCAAACGTGGTCCGATCCCGGATACTCATCACGTACGCGTGTCCGCCGGCGGTCAGCGCGCCGGAGACGAAGCCCGCGAGCAAAAGCGCCGCAAGCGAAAAGCGGCGCTGGATCAGCAGAAAGAATCCGTTGATCGATAGAAATGCGGTGCCCAGCAGCAGCGGCCCGCCTTTCCAGGCCTGGGGATAACCGTATTTACCAAGAGTGCCGATGGGGCTGCTGACAAACATCGCAGCCAGCCCCGCACTAGCGGCGATCAGCATGACTCCGACGAAGCGCGCACGATTCGGAGATTTTGGCGGGATTCGCAGCACTCAGATGGCAACCTTTGTTCGAAG
>Ga0206927_1165_pt1 | contig 14031 bp, 13 predicted proteins | sample Alteio_BWOrgHeat_60_FD_153249 | JGI IMG/M metagenome (GOLD analysis project Ga0206927, IMG submission 153249) | Enriched cells from forest soil in Barre Woods Harvard Forest LTER site, Petersham, Massachusetts, United States -... | ecosystem: Environmental > Terrestrial > Soil > Temperate forest >... | reverse complement strand
AGATCAAACTACACAACCCAATCGTATATGTAGGAGCAGCGGAGGCGCTGAATATGCCAGAAGCTCCGCCGAAGAGTTGGATATTTCAGAATGCTTCGTGGGGTTTCTACCAAAGCCCACGGCGATCCTCGACGACCAGCCCGTCAGCGATTGGCTGGCCCTTACCGTTTCCTCAGAGCCGCCATGCGTGAGCATGCGGGACAGAGCTCTCGATTACATCGCTGATCGATGTGGGGCAGCCCCCGGCCGACGGGCGGACTTTGAGTCGGCCCTCTTCCCAACGCAAAGAGCCGACCCGAAGGCCGGCTCCCCTTTACCAAACCCAAATCCGTAAACCGTCCTAAACCGCCTGCGCCAGCGGAGCCTCGCTCTCCCGCCGGCTGGACTCCATACTCAGCACCTTCCGACCCCGCCGAGTTTCCTCCATCCGCTCCGTCGCCGAAGCAATCGCTTCGTCGATCGACTCGCTCCGCACTTCTACGCCGCCCCAGCTGAACAGGATCGAGAACGATCCCAGCGACCGCAGTTGGAAATCCCACAACTGTTGCGCCACTTGGCTGAGCCGCCGTTGCGCCGACGCCCCACGCTCTCCCGGGAAGATCAGCAGGAACTCTTCCGCGCCCGACTGCGCCGCGAAATCGTTCGGACCCAGCAGCGATTGAATCAGCGCCCGCACGTTCGATTGCACCGATCCATCGGCGTTGTAAGTAGCGCTCGCACCGATCGAGACCACCAGTCCGCTCACCGGTTGCCGACTCGCCACCAGCTTCGACAACACAAATCCATCCTGGAATCCGGCAGGCAGCATCGGCTCGGATGCCTGAGCCGTGGCATCCGAAGCAGTGGCCGCCATCACCGCGTCCAACAGAACCGATTCCTTCACGTCCTTCTTCGCGTTCAACAGCGAGCCCCAATCGCGACTGATCGTGACCGTCGGCTTGCGTTTCGCGGGAGCCGAAGCGACCGTCGACGCAAGCGATGCCGCCGCCGGAGCCGCGCTCAAAATCTCCACCTCAGGAGCCACCCAGGTCTCCGGAGCCTTCACCGCAGCGACGATCGCTTCGGTCATCGTGACTTCAGCCGCCGCTTCCGTCTGCTCCGCCCGCCGCCGAGGCCGGGGAGCCGACGCCATCTGCGCCCCACGCTCCATCACCGCCAGAGCCTCCGCCGCGATCGGGCGCTTTCGTTCCTTCGACCCCACCGCGCCCACCGCCGCCGCCCGCGGACGAGCCTTTCGCTCCATCCGAATTTCCGCCGTGGCCTCGACCGGTGCCTCGACTTCCGCAACAGGTGCCGCGGCGACCTCAGCCGGGCGCGAGCTTTCCACCGCAACCCGCGGCATCATCATCTGGAAGTGTTTCTGCTCTTCCTCCCGCCGTACTTTCAACTCAATGGCGAGTTCTCGAAGCTGCTCGTTATTGCCCTTGAGCAGATCGCAGATAAGCGCCACGAACGCCGCGCCGAGGATAACCGTCAGGCTGACGAAGATTTGAAGCTGGTATTGACCGAGTTCCATCGCAACTCGATTCTAGGCTGTGGGGTGAATAGGCGGAATAGGCTCGAACTCCCATTTCAGCCTGGTACAAGGGTGCGCAAACCGGCTAGGACCCCGGTACTATCGTTCGGCAAACCAAGCCAAAAACAATCCGTCCGGCTCCACGTCTTCCCAATAAGATACGGGCTGGCTCCATACCCGCCGGCAATGCCGCGCCAGCAGCCCTTCCAACTCCTTGCGGCCGAACCATCGCTCCCAAGACGGAGTCTCCAGCCGCCCCCAAGCCTCCGAGCTCTTATCGATAATCGCGATCCGCCCGCCCGGCCGCACGATCCGAGCCAGCTCCGCCACCGCCAGAGGAATGTCCACCGCATGCTCCAGCGATTCCGTAGCGTAAGCCGCATCGACAGATCCGGTCGCGAGCGGCAGCGAAGTCATGCTAGCCGCCACCCGCCCAATATCCGACGGCACATGCACCAACATCGCCTCCGCCAGATCCAAAGCGATCACCGAAGCCGCCGGAAACCGCTCCTTCACGATCCGCGCAAAGCGCCCCTTGCCAGACCCAATATCCGCGACCCGAGCATGCGGCCCGCCCACAATATGATCGACGATCAGCTTAACGTGCCAAATCCGAGGATCGATCGTCGAAGGATAATGCTCCTCATCCGCCGCCGCCCGATTAAAGTAGTCCCGGATCTCCGCAGCCGAAGCCGTCGCCCCAGGCGCAGCCTTTCCCAGAAGCCGATCAAGCAATTTCATAATCGGCGTTCATCTGCGTTCATCGGCGGCCAATTCCTACGAAGCCTTCGTCAGGAAAATCGGCAACCCCATCTTGCTCGAATAATTCGGCCGATACCGATCCGTGTTGTACATCGTCGCGATATCCACCTTGCGAGGCCCCAGCGCCGGGTCCGGAATCGGAGCCAGCGTATAGCAGCCATGCACCAGCGCCGCCATCAGTCCGCTCTTGCCCGCCAGCACCGCATCCATCGCGATGTTGCCGAACGTCGCCGCGATCAGTTTGTCCGCGAAATCCGGCTCGCCGCTGCGCAGATCGTAAGTCAGATCGCTTACGATGCACTCTTCGTCGGACCGTTTCCCGATCTCCATCGCCAGCGCTTCCCCGATGCTGGCCTTGCGCCGATGCCCGAACGCGTCGGGCTCGCCGTACTCCTGTACCGTGTAGCCTTCCCACTTCGCGCCTTCCGACAGGATGCATAACACGTAGTTGCTCGACATCGCGCGCTTCTCGGAAAGCAGCAGTTCCACCAGCTTGTCGAGGTTGACGGTAAACTCCGGAATCACGCAGCGAATCGACGTCACGTACGCCGTGTACAGCGCCGTGAACCCCGCATCGCGCCCGAACACGCGAAAAATCCCGACCCGTTCGTGCGAGCCCACGGTAGTACGCTGCCGTTGGATCGCATCCATCGCGCGCGTCACCGCCGTTGAAAACCCGATGCAATACTCGGTATTCCGAACGTCATTATCCATGGTCTTCGGAATCGCGACCACCTTCACACCCAGCGAATCCAGCCGAGCCGCGTAACTCAGCGTGTCATCGCCGCCGATCGCCACCAGGTGATCGATCTTCAGCTTCTCCAGATTCGCCAGCACCTGCTTGCTCACGTCGTAGGTGACGCCCGTCTTGGTCTGCGTCTGCGGCGGATTCTGAGCGGCGACAAACTCCGGAATCTTCTTCATCTTCGAAGGATTCGTGCGGCTGGAGTGCAGGATCGTGCCGCCGTACCGGTCGATCGTGCGAGTGTTAGAGCGGTCCAGCGGCATGATGTAATGCTCTTCGCTCAGGGGATCGTCCAGATTGAGGTGCGTCAGCCCTTCCCACCCGCGCCGGATCCCGATGACGTCGCATTCGTTTTCCGATCCGCGGTAGACCACTTCTTTAATGACCGAGTTGAGGCCAGGAACATCGCCGCCTCCGGTCAAGATGCCGATACGCTTACGTGCCATAAACTATTGTCGCTTACCGCTCCGGCTCAGCCTCCGCCCCCGCACTCCGCCCGCGAGGCCGAGGCTTCTTCGGCGCACCAACATAAGCGTAAGGATCTTCCCCCGATTCCGGCTCTCGTCGCAGCAACCGCTTGAGCTTAAGAATCAACTCATCAACCAGTTTCGAACGTGGATGAGACATACTCTGCCGATCATATCAATTTGAACAAGTGGGACAGACGATCGTTTTTCGTCGTCTGTCATTCCGGCGAGTCCCCCACAACCCTATCCTCGAACCGGCCTCGCGATTAATGTCCCGTAACCGCCGCCCAAGGCTCCAATTCAACGAATCTAGCCACGACACTGATTGCAGAAGCCAGTAGGACAGACGATCGTTTTTCGTCGTCTGTCATTCCGGCGAGTCCCCCACAACCCTATCCTCGAACCCGCCTCGCGATCAATGTCCCGTAATCCGCCGCCCAAGGCTCCAATTCAACGAATCTAGCCACGACACTGATTGCAGAAGCCAGTGGGACAGACGATCGTTTTTCGTCGTCTGTCATTCCGGCGAGTCCCCCACAACCCTACGCCCGCACCCTTCCCGCCAGATACAACTCATCCGCCTCGCGATCAATCTCCCGAGCATACTCCGCGTTCCAATCTGCCAACCGCCGCTCATGCAACCGCTCCAGCAGCCGAGCCTCCCGCCGCCTCTGCACGATCACCTGCATCTGCGCCGCAATTCGCCCCCGGCATCCGACCATCGCCGTCTCCAAATGCCCGCACTGCATCGCGGCCGACCGTCGAAATGCATCCAGCGCTGCCAGTTCCGCCCCCGTAGCCGCTCGAGCCACCACCAGTGAACGATGCGAAGCCTCCACGTCGGCCCGCAGCGTCGCCACCCGCGACTCCAGCCCGCGCAACTCCGCGTGGAGCCGTTCCAACTTCACCTGCTCCAACTCAACCTGAGTCTCGCGCCACTCCATCACACGCGAGAGCGGAAACGAGAATTTTTTCATTTGGTCAGCTGTGCCAGCGAATACATTTGCTTCAAAGTTTGATCCAGTGGTTCATTCACCGCAGCGTCCTGCCGCAGGAAATCCATAAGCTTCGGCCGCAATTGAATCGCCGAATCCAGCCTCACATTGGACCCCGAAACATACGCCCCGAGATTGATCAGATCTTCCGATTGCCGGTAGTTTGCCAGCGTCTCGCGAATCTTCTGAGCCGCGATCTTCTGCTCCGGCCTCGACACACGCCCCGCCAGCCGGCTCACCGAATTCAGAATATCGATCGCCGGATAATGCCCCATCGCGCCCAGTTCGCGAGACAGAATCACGTGCCCGTCCAGAATCGCGCGCACCGCATCGGAGATCGGCTCGTTGAAATCGTCGCCCTCCACCAGCACCGTGAAGAACGCCGTGATCGACCCTTTCTCGAAATTCCCCGCGCGCTCGAAAATCTTCGGCAGCAGGTTGAACACGCTCGGCGTGTAGCCCTTCTGGCTGGGAGGCTCGCCCGCCGCCAGTCCGATCTCGCGTTGCGCCATCGCCAGCCGAGTCACCGAATCCGCCACCAGCAGCACGCTCTTCCCGCAATCGCGAAAGTACTCCGCAATCGCCAGCGCCACAAACATCGCGCGAATCCGCAGCGGAGCCGGCATATCCGAAGTAGCGCACACCACCACGGCGCGCTTCAGCCCCTCCGGACTCAATTCTTTTTCGAGGAACTCGCGCACCTCGCGATTCCGTTCGCCGATCAGCGCGATCACCGTCACGTCCGCCGAGTTATGCCGCGATAGCGCCCCCAGCAGCGTGCTCTTCCCGACTCCCGATCCGCCAAAAATGCCAATCCGTTGCCCCTTGCCGAACGGCAATAAACTGTCGATCGCGCGAACTCCTGTCACCAGAGGCTCAGTGATGTGCTCCCGCTCCATCGGCCCCGGAGGCGACGCGTATAAATCGTAAGAAGTCTCCGCCTGAATCGGAGGCCCGCCATCCATCGGCTTGCCGAACCCGTCCAACACCCGGCCCATCAACTGCGGCCCCACATCCACCCGAGCCTCGCCCGGCCGCGCGATCACCGTATCGCCAGCCTGCAAGCCGCCCGTTTCCTCCAGTGGCATCAGCAGCACGCGATTGTCGCGAAACCCCACCACCTGCGCGCGAACCACTCGTCCGTTGCTGGAGCAAATATCGCAAAAATCCCCGACCCCGGCCGCCGGTCCATCCGACGCCACCAGCAACCCGACCAGTTCCCGCACCCGCCCCGTCCGGCGCAACGTATCGATCCCCGGCAGAGCGTCAACATATTCCCGAAGCAATCCGCTCATTGGTGATTTCGTCTCCGCAAGACATCTGTGAGCCCGCGCTCAATCTCTCCCAACTGCGAATCCACCGAAGCATCCAACTCCCCGCGAGTCGTCTCGAAAATCGCGCTCCCTCTTACTAATCCGCCATCGCCGACGATCTCCAACCCCGGCGGCAAATTCAACCGCCCCCGAGCTTCGCGAACCACCTCGGCATCCGCCGTCGACACCCGCAGCCGATGCGTGTCGCGAGCATCGCATTTCGAAAACGCGCCTTTCACCAGTCCCAAAATAGCCTCCGGATCCGCCGTCAATTCTCGATTCAGAACCCGCCGCGCGATGGAAATTGCTAATGCCACAGTATCCGCTTCCGCCTGAGCCCGAAAATGCTTGCGAAGCCCCGTCCACTCGGCGATCACGCCATTCAAGCCTGCCAGCACCGGTTCCAGCTTTGCTTGTGCACGTTGCGCGCCGTTTGCTTCTCCCGCCGCGATACCCTGCTGATACGCGGCCGCGGTCCGGCCCTCAATCTCCTTCTGAAGCTCGTTCGAATCCGACCGCGCCTCTTGCGTTCGCACCGCAGCGCCCGTAGCCGCCGGCGAGTTTTGCGATCGCCACGCAATCGGCTGCGCATCGGAATCGTTCGTCGGCCGGTAGATCCTAGAGGACATACTGTTCCCCCGACGTGCCCTTCAAACTCAGCACGCCTTCGGTCTCCAACTGCCGCACCACCGCGATGATCTGCTGCTGCGCCCCTTCCACTTCCTTGATCTTGATCGGACCCAGCGCGTCCATATCTTCGCGCAGCATCTCCGCTCCGCGCTGGCTCATCGCTTGCAGCATGTGATTCTTCATCTGCTCGCTGGTGCCCTTCAGCGCCACCGTCAGAATCTTGCGATCCATCTTCGCCAACACTTCCTTGATCGCGTTCACGTCCAGAAGCAGCAAATCCTCGAACACAAACATCAAGTGACGAATCGTCTCCACCAAACTCGGATTCGCTTTCTCGATGTTGTCCAAAATATCTTTGCTGGTATTCGAATCCAGGCGATTGAACATTTCCGCCACCGCGTGAACGCCGCCATACGCCTCGCGACTGAGTTCGCCCAGCGTCTTCAGCTTCGACCCGATCACCGTCGCGATCTTGGTAATAATCTCGGGTGAGATCTGATCCAGACTCGCCATCCGCAGCGCAACGTCTGCCCGCATCTCGGCTGGAAGTGAGAACAACAGCCCCGCCGCTTGCGACGGATTTAAGTGAGACAAAATCAAAGCAATCGTCTGCGGATGCTCGCTATGGATGAACTTCGCCAGCTGTTGCGGATCCGTCTTGCGCAGCGCATCGAAGCTGAGGGTCTCATTGCCCAGCGTCTTCATCAGCCGGTCCAGCATCTTCTTCGCATGCTCCGGACCGAACGCCGAGATCAGCACCTTCTTCGCGTACTCGATGCCGCCCTTCACCACGTAGTCGTGCGCGACGGCCATCTGGTAGAACTCTTCCAGTACGCCCTCGGCTTCTTCGGAAGTCAGCGTATTCACGCGCGCGATCTCGCGGCTGATCTCCTGGACCTCATCCTCTTCCAGCGTCCGCAGGATGCTGCTCGACGCTTCGTCGCCGATCATCACCATCAGGATCGCGGCCTTCCGCACTCCGGAAAGCCGTTCCTGGTTATCGTTGGGTGGCATCGCCATGTAGCCATGTCCTCACTACCTGCGCCATCGCTGTGGCGTCTTTCTTGGTCTCTGCCGCGATGTGCTTGGTCAGCACCTCGGTCTTCTTCGTGGACACTTCCGGCAGCTTGAGTTTGAGTAACGCTTCGGATTCTTGCAGTGCCTTCTCCGCCGCTTGCTCCGCCATGCGCGATTGGATCTGCCGGCCCGCGTCGACCGGCGCAAGCTCCTTCGCTTTGGCCTCGGCCAGCTCCGCCGCCGCGGCCGCGATCTTGATCTTGGATTTCTTCCCGCCACGCTTCAGCAGCATCACAAATCCCACCAGTAAGGCCATCGCCACTCCCCCGCCGATTGCCGCGATCATCGCGAAGCTCTTCTGCGCCATCAGCTTCGCCAGCCAGGGCGGCAGCGGCGATGCGACTACCGCCGCGGCGGGTGCCGCGAACGAAGTTTGTTCGGCCGTCAACGTTGCCTCGAACGGAAACGCCTCCACCACCAGTTGATCGCCGCGCGCTTCATCGATCCCCGCCGCCGCGGCCACCAGATCGTGAATCACCTTCAACTTCTCCGCCGGAGGAGCCTCCACAATCCGCTTGTCGCCTTCCCACCGCAGCGTATGATCCACCAGCACCGACAGCGAAAGCTTTTTCACCACACCCTGCGGCAGCTTCAAATGCTTCACCACTCGACTCGTCTGATACGTCACGTTCTCCGAGTGCCGTCCGTAATTGCTCCCGCCCGTCGTCGGCTTCGATACCGGATCCGGCAAGTTCGACGGCGTCCCCGGAACTCCCGACGCCATGGGCAGCAACGGACCATCCTGCGAAGTTTGCGAACTCGTCATCACCGATTTCGTCGGATCGTACGTCTCTTCGCTCTGATCCCCGCTCGTCAAATCCACATCTGCCGATACGCCCACTCGAAAGTGGTTCGCGCCCAGCATCGGCTCCAGCGTTTGCCCGATCTTGCTCTGCAAGTCCCGCTCGACGCCCTTGCGATAATCCAGCGCCGCTTCCGTAGCTCCCTCGCCATCCGTGCCGATCGCCTTGGGACGATTCAGCACATTCCCGTTCATATCCACCAGCGACACTTGATCGGCGGATAGCCCCGGCACCGCGCTCGCCGTTAACTGGCAGATGGCCGCGATGTTCTGCGCCGAGAGCCCGCCTGCCGCCCTCAGCTTTACCAGCACACTCGCCTTCGCCGGCTCGCGCTGCTCCGAATACAGCGAATCCTTCGCGAACGTCACATGCACCCGAGCTTGCTCCACCTCGCGAATCGACATCACGGATCGTTCCAACTCGCCCTCAACCGCGCGATGATAGTTCACCTGTTCCGCAAACTCGCTCGCTCCGAAATTCACTTTGTCGAACAGCTCGAATCCGATCCGCCCGCTCTTCGGCAGACCCGCCGACGCCAGTTGCAACCGCGTCTCGGCGATCTTCTCCGAAGGAACTAAAATCGTATCCGCGTCGTTCAGCCGATACTCCACGCCCAGCTCTTTCAACTTCGCCGTCACCGCCCCCGCGTCCTCCGCCGCCAGCCCCGAAAATAGCGGCTTGAAATCGCGTTCCTGATTCCAGTGGTTCAGCGACAGCGTCCCACCGATCGCGGCCGCGGCCACGATGAAGATCGCGATCCTCTGTCCCCACGACAGTCGATTCCAAAGTTGAGTCAGTTGATCCATTCAATTCGCTCAGACCTGCATCCGCATCACTTCTTGGTACGCCGACACCAGCTTGTTGCGGACCTGTAAGAACAAATCGAAGGACAACTCGGCTTGCTGCGTCTTGATCGCGACTTGGTGCAACTCGTCGCCTTCGCCCGACAAGAAACTGTTGATGCTGCTCTGTGCATTCTGTTGGAACCCTTGAACGCTCGATATCGCGTCGGAGAGCACCGATTGAAAAGCCTCGCCGCCTGAAGCCGCGGTCGACGGAGCGGAAGGAATCGACGGAATGTGGAGATGAACGGGAAGAATCGGCGCCATATCTCTACGCCCTCATCAAATCGATCGAATGGGAGATCATGTCCTTCACCGCGGTCATGGCCGACACATTCCCGTCGTACGACCGCTGCGCATTCATCAGGTTCACCATCTCCTCCGCCGGATTCATGTTGGGGAACGCCACGTACCCGTTCGCGTCCGCATCCGGATGCCCCGGTAGGTACCGCAGCTCCGGTGCTCGACTGTCGGTCATCACATCCGCCACCTGCACGCCTTGCGACAACTCGTTCTGGAAACTCGCCGAGAACGGTGACGACTGCACCTGGCTCGCGAACACCACGTCCTTGCGCTTGTAAGGACCGCCTTCCGGCGTGCGAGTCGTCTCCGTGTTGGCCATGTTCTCGACCAGCATCTCCGCGCGTGTGCGCTGCGCCGCCATGCCCGACGCGCTGACTTGGATTGCAGAAAAGAGGCTCATCCGTTCTTCCCTTCGTCGATCGCTTCGCGTACAGTTTTGAGCTGGCTGCGTACCAATGTGGATGCCATATTGAACCGCATCGCGTTCTCGGCCAGCAGCCGAGCCTCGCGATCCATGCTCACGTTATTGCCGTCCGGCTTCTCCACCAGCCCTTGGGCGTCCACAGTCTGCGGCTGCTGACCGTTCGTCAAACTCATGAATTCCGATTGAAAGTCGATATCTTGAGTCTTGTAGCCCGGAGTATCCGCGTTGGCGATATTGGAAGCCACAAGCTTCTGCCGCGAACTGAGCAGATCCATGTAGCGTTCGAGATTGGAGATGGTCGCATCCAGCATGACGACCTGAGTAGAGCAACTAGGGGGCCAGCCCTAATTCGCCGGATTTATGAGGAGATTTACTGTATTACTCATCGTCCCATCGAGGGAGAGAGTGAGTGTCTGCGATCCGCTCACGCCCGCGGGAATCTGTGCGTTCACCTGATCCAAACCAGCGAACGAGCTCGACCCCGCAAACAGCACCGCAGCGCTGTGCCCCGCGATGTTCACGCTCAGCGTGGAGTCTACCGCGCCAAGCCCCGTGCAGTAAATCTCCAGCGCTCCGCCCACCTGCCGAGCCCCGAAGATTCCCGGAGCATGTGCGTTGATCGGCACAATTACCGGATCGGAAGAGCCCCCGTCAGTGATAACTTGAACCTGCGAATCTCCCGCCAATAAATTGCCAGGAGCCAAAAAATTAAGCTGCGTAGCGGAAGAATAGAACGGTACGATCGCCGTGCCGTTCACCACCACCGAAGCCCCCGCCAGGCCGTTCCCGAAAACAGTAGCCAACGACCCCGCCGCAATCGGCGATACGAACGAAGCCGCATTCACCACGCTCGCGACCACCGGCTTCACCATCGGCTGCAAAGTCAGTGACGCCGACCCAGCGTGCAACACCAAACTCGAAGTCCCCCCCCACGGAATCGCCACCGACCCCGATTCATCTGTAGCGAACGCCTTCGCCTGCCCGCCATCTCCGACCAACGTCACCACGACGTTCGAGTACGGCAGCTCGTTGGAATCCACCACTCGCACCACCGCCGTCGGTGGACCATTCGCCATCACCTCGAGACGCAATCCCGAAGCCGCCCCCACCTGCACCCGAGCCACCCCCGTCTCGTACCGGGCATCCAAAGGCACCGCGGAAAGCTCCTCGACTCCAGCGGCCACACCCAGCGTCGAAAATGCTACGCGCGTCGACCCCGCCGGAATCGTCACCGTAGCCGGAGCCGTCAATACATGGTTCGGAGTATTCAGCGTGAACGTCAAATCCGCAGCCACCGGAGCCGCCACCGCAATCGACGCGAGCCCGTTCTGCCCCAACACCACCCCCGCCGCCGGAGCCATCGATAGCGCCGCGCCCAGCTTCAGCGAAGTCTCCGCGCTAGCCCGCATGTCCGTAGCGTTCGCATAGAAATTAGAGAAAAGCGCCCGATACCCCTCCACCTGCTTCACGCTATCCGCCGCCGCCCCCGCGCTCAAGTCCGACCCCGCCGGCACGATCACGACCATCCCAAATCGATAATGCCTCTGCGCGACCGTAGAATCCGGAACCCGCCGGCCCGCCACCCCAATCACATCGTCGATAGAGATATTCAGCGGTGACCCATCGAATCCCACCCCTGTCTGCGGAGCCCTCGACAACGATTGCCCCGAGTTCAACACCGCGAACATCCCCGGCACTTCCGAAGCCGCGCGAAATCCCATCAAGTATTCGTCCAGCGCCGAGTAATGCTGAACCGTAGCCGTAGTCGTGAACCGAGGCTCCGTCCCCGCCCCTCCATCCGCGATCCGGTTCCCCTCCAGGAACGAAGCATCTGAGTTAAATGTAAACGCCCAATGCACCTGCGATCGCCCGAGCATCGGCGTGCCCCCGTCCTCATCCGGCACGCTCACCAGCGCGAGATACAAGTGCCCGCTCTCATGTCCCAGAATCGTCAGCGGCGTGTCGCCCACCGGAAACCGCGCCGGCACCAGTCCATTCGGATCCGCCGGATACTGGCTCACCGGACCCAGATTCAGCACCGCCTTCAGCCTTTGCGGCGACCCGAACTCCGCCCCGATCTCCGTCGCCACGTCTCCGAATCCCAGCCCGTGGGACCGCGTAGTCATCTCGAAAGCCACCACGCCCGGCCCCGCCGCGATGCCCTCCGCGTTGTAGAACACCAGGTAATCGTAGTCGTCGTCGTGAGTCTGATAAAACTTCTGCGCCGCGAAAATCAAATCCACCGCATCCGACGATGCAAAAGTCTCCGCGACCCCTGCAAACACGCCCGCTGGTCCACTAGCAAAATCAACCAACGTAGCAGCCGAGTTCCCCGGAGTAATCCCCACCAACGCCGACGGCGGATTCGTGGAATGATAAGCGAACTCAATGTGCGAGTCCGCATACAACCGAACTTGAAAGTTCTGCAACGGCGGATTCGCGATCCCGAACGATCCCGCCAAAGGCACGTTGGACCAAGTCACGACAACGTGCGAGGAATCCGCATACACCCGCACCCCCGCCGCCGATTGCGATGGATCCAGATCCGCAAACAGCGGAGCAATCGCCGGCGGCCCCGATGCAAAATGCCCGTAAGACCCCGTGTAATCCGTGTCCGCGGCCCCGAACGTGATCAACCCATTCGAATCCACGAAAGCCTGCGCGTACACGGCCCCAAAAAACGAGAACCCAAACGGCAGAGCAATCTCGCGAGAATCATCATCCGCCAGCCCCGACAACGGCGACCCCGCCTGCGCCGCGGAATCGTCAAAACTATCGCCGCTAACCCCAACTGAGTACCCGCCAGCCCCCGCCCGAAAACTCAGCGTCCGGCCATCAAGATTAAAGACATTCCGCCGCCCAACAACTCCACCCGAGTCATCGATAACCGCAATGTCCCCGACGTCCTGATTTGTATTTGTACTCGCAACAGCGCCAGTAGCCCGCGCCCGAGCCTGCGCATGCCGCGAATGCAGAAACAACTCCTCCTGCGCCCGACCAACCGTAGTCCCGCAATCCGCCGCAGGCCTCGAAGCCCCATAAACCAGCGACCCAACAACAAGTATCGCGATCGCCGCCTTCATTCTTTGCGCCTCAGCGTCTTAGCGCCTTTGCGCGAAACTACTTCTCAAACGGCACCTCAAAGTAAAGGAAGTCCTTCCCCGAAGCCGCATCCTTAACTCCGTCCAAAAACAGCAGCGACCCCGGTCGATTCGCCGTCTCAAAATAAAAGAACCCGTAGACAGCCTTCCCTGCCGGCACCAGCTTAGCGCTGAACGCCCGACCCTCAATCTCCCAAGTATTCAGCGGACCCTTCTTCGGCCCCCGATGAATCGGCAGCGGACTCTGCCCCGGCACCTTCCAACTCGCCTTACTCGACCCGTCATACAGCACTACATCGGACGCGGGCATCGAATCCAGATGATGGTTCTGCACGTCCACGTATTCCACCTTGAGGTTCAGCGCCAGCGCCTTCTCGCTGTCGTTCTGGATCACCACCAGCACCGGCAGAATCCCGTACTTATAAGGATTCACCTTGCCGAACGCGCTGCTCGCCTGCTCTTCGCTGGTGTAAGGAACCGCCGCGATGGTCACCTTGTCCATCGTCTGGTGCGACGCATACGACGCGGCCGCCCCCGGCTCGAACTTTTTGTCTTTGTCGGCCGCGGCAGCCGTTATACTTAAAAGCGCAAAGGCCGCGAGCCGCGGCGCCAGACGCCCCCAGAATGTGCAGGACCGGGGGCCGCGGACGCGGTCCGTTTTGCGCGAGCTGCTAAAGAAACTGATTATTGCGACGCTTCTCATTTATTTCCTCTACCAACTCTTCGAGATCGCCTTCAGCCCGGCGGTAGGCCTCTATCTACTTTACCGGGGTTTGAAGGATCGCAGGTATTTCCATCGCCTCACCGAGCGCCTGGGATTCCTCCCCTCGTCCCTAGAGACGACGGGTTCCGGAGCCATCTGGTTTCATGCCGTCTCCGTCGGAGAAGTCCTCTCCGCCGTCGAGCTCATGCGCCGCATCCGCCAAGAGCGCCCTTTCGCCCCGCTCTATCTCTCCACGACCACCCTAGCCGGCCGAGCCACAGCCGAGCAGCGACTCACCGATTTGGATCAAGGGCGCCTGGCCCAAGGAGTCTTTTTCGCCCCGCTAGACT
>Ga0206927_1164_pt1 | contig 14037 bp, 5 predicted proteins | sample Alteio_BWOrgHeat_60_FD_153249 | JGI IMG/M metagenome (GOLD analysis project Ga0206927, IMG submission 153249) | Enriched cells from forest soil in Barre Woods Harvard Forest LTER site, Petersham, Massachusetts, United States -... | ecosystem: Environmental > Terrestrial > Soil > Temperate forest > O... | reverse complement strand
CAAGCAGGACCCGGCGATCAGTTTCCGGCCGCTGCAGGTCTACGCCCCACTTCCGAAGTTGAATGCGCCGAAAATCGTCGGCGTCCTAGAGACCGACGGCAAGCTAACGGCGTGGCTGAAGGGGCGCGGCCACCGTGTGGTCATCCCGTACGCCGACCAGAAACCGGATGTGATCCTGGTGGGCGAGGGCATGCTGGTTGACAGCCGCGGCCAGTGCTGGGGCTACAATATGGCGCAACGGGTCAATGCTGGCTCGCGCCTCGTGCTGCTCGAACAACAAGCTTGGAATCCGAACACGTTCGACGGACATATCTTGCAGGGCCTCACCACCGTGGCGCTGCAGACGACCGTCGAGGCGCTGCACCCGGACCCCGAATACGAAGCCAGCTTCGGTCCGGATGGCGACTACCGGCGTTTCAATGGCTGCGGTGGACTGGGCATGCGTGTCCGCCTAGAACTGAGTTCGGTGGCGCTGCAGCCCACGGCGGTTTCAGTTGCACCCGGGCAGATTCAGCCGAAGAGGGAATCCGTGGGCGCATCCGATTCGCCGTGGAATCCCTGCATCTTGGCCTACACGCGCGGCGTCAACAACCCCGATTGGGCGCTGGTTCATCGCAAATGCGGCCAGGGTGAGATCTTCGCCTGCCAGATTCCGCTTGCCAGTCGCCTCAATTCGGAAGACGTCCAGAACTTCGATCCCGTCGCCGAACGCATACTGGCGCACATGATCGAGGACGGCCTTGACGCTAGCGAAAAGCACTGATGATGCGCCCCGTATTTGAATAAGTGAAGGGATCGTTGCGGCTGGCGATAGCGTTTGCGGCCCATCCGGTGGCGGGCAAGCGTTCTTCCAAATATTCATCCAACTCATTCAAGGTGCGCAGTTGACGCGGCCTGTTACGGGCGTAGATAACATCAGGCGTCTGATGACACGCTGGGCTCGCATGAAACTGCAACGGGTTGCCAACCAATCGCTCGCGGAGACCGTGGTCCTGCGGCTGCGGGATTTCATTGGCCTCAGGAGGACATCTTGGCCGACGCGGGTTCTGCTTGCTCGTTCGACCATGCGCTCGCAACTGCAAAGGGCAAGAGAAAAAAGTGCAAAGTGTCAGGGAGTCCTGGAAGCGGGCACCACCACCACCCGAAAACCGATGATATTGTAGCGGTTGACCGGATCGTTCCCGAGGCGGCCAGCCGACCGGCAGAACATGGGATTGAGGAACCAAGAACCGCCGCGCAACACACGCAAGGCGCCTTGTGCAGGGCCTTGTGGATTCTCGGCCTCAGACTTTCCGTAATAGTCATCTCCGTACCAGTCCTTGCACCATTGCCACACGTTGCCATGCATGTCGTACAGACCCCACGCATTCGGCTTTTTCTGACCCACGGGATGCGTTTTGCCTTCTGAATTGCTCTTAGACCAGCCCGCTTGCTCCAGCGCGGCATCGTTGTCGCCTGTGTTATATTTCGTCTTCGTTGCGGCTCGGCACGCGTATTCCCACTCCGCTTCCGTGGGTAGTTTGATCAACTTTCCGGTGAGTTTGCTTGCTTTCTTACAGAATTCTTCCGCATCGATATAATTCACCATTTCCACAGGCAGGATTTCGCCCTTGAAGTGGCTCGGATTTTTACCCATTACCTTCTCGTATTGGGCTTGAGTGACAACGTATTTTCCCATGTAGATCGACTGTGAAATCTTCACCTTGTGGACAGGCTTTTCGTCCGCACGTCCATCATTGGAACCCATCTCGAATTCACCCGCCGGAATAAGCTCCAGATCCATCTTGACGCCCTCGCCAAGGTTCAAGCTGATCTCTTTGGGCGGGCCGAGCGCCCATCCGATGGCTTCCAATCGTTCTTTGAGCGTCAACGCGTTGTTCGCCAAGGCCGCCGATCCGGCGTATTCGCGCTGGAGCGTCTCGTAGGCTTGCTTGGCCGTTTGCCAGTTCTTGTTTGCGAACAGGTCTTCTGCCTTTTTCCACGCGTCCAATGCCGCTGCTTCCCTGACTTCCAGTTTGAGAACAGCGATTCGCTCCAGATAGGAAGTAACAGCGACACCCAGCCCTGCATCGCGCACCTTGACAAAATATTCTTCGGCTCTGGCCGCTTCACCCGCTGCCAGAAACAGCAGCCCCCGCCGCCGCAGGTCTTCGGCGTTGCCCTTTCCAGCCTCAGGAGGCAACAGATTATTTGCATCGTCCGCATCCAACTGGCCGATAGTTACCGTCAATTCTGGGCCTTCCTTGAGCGCCAGCGCAACGCCGTCTTTGTTCGGTTCTACCTTGACCGTGCCGGTCATCGTTCCCTTTTTGAGAGAGACAACCGTCCCCGCCTTCGCGCGCAGTGCTTCCATAGCTCGATCGCGAATCGCCTGTACTTCCACAAGATCGGCTTTCTCTTTGTTAATCAGTTCCGCGGCAGCGGCAAACGCCGGATCACGCCGCTTAGCGTCGAGCAGTTCTTGCGCCGCAGTGAAGTGATTTTGTCGGGCGATCGGAGCCAGTTCTTTGAGAATTGCGGAAAACTGTTCGCGACCTTTATTAATGGGAACAACAGCCGCCGGTTGCGGGTCGGGGGCACGTTTCGCCTCAGTGGTCTGCGATGCTGCGGGTTCAACAGACTGGGCGGGCGCAACAGTTGGAATGGGCTGAGTCGTCTCATCGTGGGGCACGACCTTCGGCGTATCGCTTGCTGCTTTGGTATTCTTGTTAGGAACGAGCGGCGTGGGGCTAATCGGGAGATGCTCCGGAACACTTGCAACCGGCGGCGCAGGCGGTTCGCTTGGGGTCGTTTGTAGTGGAGGCGAAGGCTTCGCGGGCGTCCTGGCCTGAATCTCTCGCGCGTGGTCGCCTGGTGCGGCTTGATTTTTCAGTGCGGCAACAACGACAATTCCCACGACTACAATTGCCCCGATTGCGAGCAGCACTGGGAGTCTGTCAGGTTTGGCCGCTGACGCCGCCTTACCCGACAGATGTCGCTGCGGTACATCGTGCGAACGAATAATCCCGCTTGCCCTGCGAGGTCTGCCTTCGTCATGGCCGGACGCGGCTGTCTTGGGTTTTGCCTTCGCGAGCTGCTCGATGTTGATCGCATCCATCTCCATCGTCAGGACGCCAACGGCACAGTCCTTGCAATAAACGCCCTTGAGTTTCTTGTCGCGCCCCAGGCCCTCGAGAATCTGCTTGTCGGTGATCCGCTTGCCGCACGTCTCGCAGAAATAGAACTTCGTGACTGCCGGAGGTACTTCAATCGCATTTGGTGAGTCAATTGCCGCTTGGACCGCGGATACTCTCATCAGCGCGGAGGACGTATATTCGAACAACGGTGCGCATTTGGAACAATAGACCATCCCGTCCGGCGCGCGTGTAAATTCGGCCGAGGCGACCCTTGCTCCGCAGTTGGTGCAATACAGGATTTTCAGGGTGCTTCCCCTCTCCACTTGAGGATCTGGGTAGGGTGATGGGTTCCGGCTGGAATTCCGGACAGCCGATCGGGAAGGTTCGGCCGGCGCAGAAAGCGTATTGATTACGGCGCTGCTCTTATTGCTCAACTTCCTTTTCGGGGGCGCCTCTTGACCGGGCGAGACGCCCGGACTACGGCTCAAGTCCTGTACTATCGTTGCAATCGTCTGATACCGTTCTTCCGGCTTTTTGGCACACATTTTCATTATTAACTGCTCGATGTACGGCGGAATCTCCCGGTTCAATGCAGATGGCGAAGGCAGCGCTTCCGTCTTGATCCGTTCGATCAATTTGAATGACTCGGATGTGTCCGCGTAAGGAAGCTTACCAGTCAGCATCTGGTAGAAAACCAAACCCAGTGCGTAGATGTCCGATTGCGCCGTCGCTTTCCCACCCATGACAATTTCGGGAGCCAGATATGCCAGAGTGCCAAGGACGGCACCCGGAGTCGTAAAAGTATTGCTTGCGTCCATGCGCATTTCCTTAGCCAGGCCGAAGTCGAGAACCTTCACCGCTCCCGTATTTGAAATCATGATATTGGCGGGCTTGATGTCGCGGTGAATAATATGGTGTTTATGTGCCGCATTCACCCCTTCCAATATCTGGCAAAAGATCTGAACGGCTTCCTCCATGCCAATCCGCCGGTCGCAAATCTTCTCTGTCAGCGGCTGGCCTTCGACCAGTTCCATGGCAATAAATAGCAGGCCCTCGTGCCGCCCTACGGTATGGACAAACACAATATTGGGGTGGTTCAACTTTGCGAGCGATTTCGCTTCCAGCATGAATCGTTCGCAAAACCTTGCATTATTCGACAGCTCGTCTTTCATCACCTTCAGGGCCAGTAGCCTGTCCAGCGAAGGATCGTAGGCTTTGAAAACCCTACCCATTCCGCCCTCCGCGATCAGACTAAGAATCTTAAAATCGCCGATGGCGGCAGGGATAGCCGCGCTGCGACTATTCTTCGTGTTGGTGCTACTCGGTACTTTCATCTGCTTTGCCGCATTCGCCGCTTTGACAAAGCCATCGAGGATAGCTTTGCATTTGAGACATTCCTGAATGTGCTGCTTCATGCCTGGATTTTCGACCGACTCGGCCAGGTCCTCCGAATAGTCATAGACATCCGCTACGGTAAAGCCACATACCGGGGCCGCGCGCTCGTTGCGTGGATTGTCTGCCGCAGTGGACATGATCTTTTACCTTATCGCGACCGAACACAGCCTAAATACTTCCCAGCTTCGGTGCTATACCCGGTCCAATCTTTCCCTTAGGGCATTCATCGCGCGGCAAAGACGCGATTTTACAGTGGCTTCCGGAACGTCCATGACCTCCGCGATCTCCTTCCGAGTAAGGCCTTCCACATATCTGAGGATGACAGCAGTGCGCTGGTCTTCGCTGAGCCGTGCGAGAATGCTTCTGGTATCGGCGTCGCCAACAATCTTCGACGCGGGCGAGGGATCGGGATCGAGCAGTTCTATTGCGCGGGTTGCGAATGCACTCTCCGACCACTGGACGTCACGCCGGCTCCGGCGTGCATTAAGGCAGATATTCCGGGCAATCTTATAGAGCCAAGGCTTCAGTTTGGCGCCTTGTTGGAAGCTCCCCTTATGCTCCTTCAGGCGAATGAATGTCTCTTGAGCCCAGTCTTCCGCAAGTTGTGGGTCGGCGGTGAAATTTCCACAGAAGCGCACCAGTCCGCTCTGGTGCCGTTCGTACAGCTTGCCCCACGAGGTATTACTCCCCGCTTTCAACGCGGCCATGTGCTCATGGTCGGCCTTCGTCAAGGGATTAAACGTCGCGGTCTTATGTTCGGCCATGGAACAACCCTTAAGCGTAGCGGCTCATTCTGCGGCATTCATATGAGCATTGCAAACTTAATCCGCAAACACCGACTATTTCGAGGTGCACAGCAAGTACTCGGCAAAACGATGCAGGCTGGAAGCCTGCATCAGAATGCCGCGGCAGAGTGATGGCACCAACAAAAATCAAGAATCATGGGGCCAATTTCAAACTTTGTTGCCTAGTACCCATATGAAGCACAACGGAGACGAGCACGGAATGGAATCCGACCGCATCCGCATCGCAATTCGTTGCGATCGGATCGTTGAATGCGCCGCAATCATTGGCGCCGTGTTGGAAGAACTCGAACGTTTCAATGAGGAGCACCCCGGCCTGTTTATTGCCGCTGGATCGTCATTGAGCATCACAAATCCGAAAAATCAGAAATTAGGTTTTAGCAACAGGCACTTGGCGATTCCGGATTCATGACTTTAGCCTTTGAGAGGGAAGAAACATGCATAAGAAGTCGCGAACGTCACTGGTCTTGCTCTTTGCGATGACCGTGTTCGCTTACGGTAAATGCAGCCACTGCGCCGATGTGGTGGTTGACTCATCCCAAACCTTTCAAACCATCACGGGCTGGGGCTGCGACTCGGCTGGGCCCGGTGCATACGATCCGCTCTATTGGACGCTCGGTCCGACGCTTGCCCAGTCGGTCGACCACGAATACATCGATTATCTCGTGAACGATTTGGGGGTCACCGGCGCGCGGTTGGCCGAAATCGGCTCGCGTACCGACGGAAAAGGCAACGACAACGGCAACTGCGATGTCATCGACTGGACGAAGTTCGAGGCATCGGAGACGGATCCCGCGCTTACGGCCTTCGATTTTAATTTATTGAGTTACCTTCAGAACGCCATCGTTGCCGGAGGATCTCGACCGTACTTTTATTCGAATTCGAATTATCAGACTCAATCTACAGGCGCGAAGCCGTGGGTATTGTACCATCCGGGCGAAAAAGCCCAGCAGTTATGGTCGACCGCGGTGTACTACCGGGATCACTACGGCATAAATATAAATAATGCGGTCATTATAGATGAGCCGTTAAACGGGACCCCATCCTGGACAGCCCCGAGGTTGAGGGACGTGACCAATGCCTTTGGACCACGGGCGGCCGCACAGGGACTATCGACGATGATCCAATACGCCGATGCGGAAAACGCGGGGATGGAGTGGAACCTGATCACGCCCGTGCAAAACGATCCGAACATGTGGCCCCACGTGGGCATGCTCGACTATCATTTATACGGCCCCAATGATCCGTACCGCTCCTACATACGCGATTTCGCGAAAGCAAAAGGTATCAAGACGGCGATGACCGAGATGGATCCTTACGACATTAACCTGTTGTTTGGAGATCTAATCTTGGGAGGAGTATCTTTCTCAGAGACTTCCTATAGCCTCGGAAACGTGCTGGCTCAAAACAGCGGCTATACCACTTTTACTCCCTCCGGTTATTACTTCCCAGTCCGACAAGTCTACCACTATGTCCGGCCGGGGGCGGTGCGAATCGGGACGGCTTCAAGCGACCCTACTTTGAAAATCCTGGCATTTTCAAAAAATGGCGCGGTGACGACCATCATATCCAACAACGCGAACACCACGGCGCGGACGGTGAATTTGAACGGATTGCCGCCGGGAACCTACGGGTTGTCCCAAACGATCGTTACGGGCCAAAACGGAACGACTTCGAATCCCACCTTTACGGAACTTGGGAAACAAACGGTCGGATCGAACGGCGCGCTGACGATTAATGTGGCGGCTTTGGCCATTGTCACTTTGTATCCCTATTCGTCGAGCACCGGTCACATTCCGACGATCATGACGTGGAAAGCGAATCCGGGATTTTTGGTGCTACCCGCGTCCACGACGCAGCTCTCGGTAACGGCCAACGATCCGGAAGTATCCGCCCTGACGTACACCTGGACGGTAACGAGCCAGCCGTCGGGCGCCAACGCCGTGTTGGCGACACCCGGCGCCGCCACAACGAATGTCAGTGGGATGACCGCGGCCGGCGTGTATTCTTTCAACATTAACGTATCGAACGGCGTGAACAGCGTCTCCAAGATAGTGTATATGCTAGCGATCACCGCCAGCCCGGCGCCGACGTTCGGATTCACCGGGTTCAGATTTGTTACACCCTATGGATCTCAGTTGTCCGTTCCGACGACACCGCCCTTGAACGGGCAGATGTCTTTGGAGTCGTTATCGACCCAACCGCTCACGTTAATGGCCAACTTTTATGACCTCCAAAACAATGCCACCACGGGCCTCTGGACCCTGGTGAGCCAACCCACCGGTTCTAATGCGACTCTTAGCGCCACAAATTATGTCTTTGCGAGTTACCGGGCCACTGTAACGAACTTTACTGTGACCGGTAATTATACTTTCCAGATTGTCGTTACCGATACGGTCACTCATCTTTCCTCCACCGCGCAAGTAATCTTGACGGTCACCGGCGCGAGCACCCCCCCAACAATAGCTTCCACCACGGCCACACCCTCCATGCTGACCTTACCCACTAGCGCATCCCAGCTCACGGCGTCGATCAATTATACGGGGACGGATGTGATTCGGTACTGGTGGGCGGTCAATTCGGCGCCGGCCGGCGCAAATCCGATCTTCAGCCAGCAGGGATGGGTGACGACAAACGTCAGCGGCTTAACGTTGCCAGGTACGTATACGTTCACCTTAAATGTATTCGACGATATCCATCAGGTGACGAGCACTGTCACGCTGACGGTTAAACCGACGACCGGCGCGCCGGTCATTAACAGCGCCGCGTCGGCCGCGGTGGCGTTTGGCACAGCGTACAGCTACAGCATTACGGCCACCAACAGTCCCACGAGTTTCAACGCTACCGGCTTACCGCCGGGATTGACGTTCGCTAATGGAAAGATCACTGGCACGCCAACTGAGCCGGGCTTATGGAATATTGCGCTAAGCGCCACCAACGCCAGCGGGACGGGGAATGGCAACCTGGCACTGACCATCAATTTTCCGACCCCGGTCATAACCAGCCCACTTTACGCCGACGGCCTGCAAAATGCCGCCTTTAGTTACACGATTGCCGCGAGCAACTTTCCAACGAGTATATCGGCCACGAACTTGCCTGCGGGACTGACATTCGACGGCCATAGCGTCATTTCCGGAACTCCCACTGGGTCCGGCACGACGAGTGTCACGCTTTCGGCCTCCAACGTCACTGGAACGGGTACCGCGACCTTGACGATTGTCATCTATGCCGCCACCCCCGCCACGCCGGCGATCACCAGCACTCTGACCGCAGCAGGCACGGTGGGAACCGCGTTCAACTACGCCATCACGGCGAGCAACACGCCGACGAGCTTCACGGTGACCGGATTGCCGACCGGACTGAGCTTCAACCCGGAAACCGGCGCCATTTACGGCACGCCATACATTTCAGGAACTTTCAACGTCGTCCTCGAAGCCACCAATTGCGGCGGCACGGGTTCGCAATCGACTTTGGTGTTGACAATCTCTCCCACCTCGGGAGCGTATGTCGTCAGCGGCAATATTACTTCGGGCGGAATAGGTCTTGCTGGCGTCCTTGTCAGCGTCGGCGCATACTCCGCCACGACGAATGCGTTGGGCAACTACTACATCGCGAACGTGCCGAATGGCTCGTATACCCTGACCCCGTCCCTGGCCGGTTACTCGTTTACGCCCTCGACTCTTCCAGTGACGGCCTCCGGCGCGAACGTAACGGGCCAGAATTTCACCTCGATATTGTCAACGTTTGCAATCAGCGGCACGATAACATCCAACGGCGCCGGGCTTGCGGGCGTGAGTATCAGCGACGGCACCAGTACGGTCACGACCGATTACTTCGGATACTACTCCTTCACGAACCTGCCAAACGGCACATATACGTTGACTCCGACGCTGCCCGGCTACACTTTCACTCCTCCCACTCTCTCCGTGACCGGAGCCGGAAGCAACTTGACCGGGGAGAATTTTACCGCAGCGACGACCTCGGGAACCGCGCCGACGATCACGACGCAACCCGCAAGTCAGAGTGTAACCGTCGGCCAGACGGCCACCTTCAGCGTGGTGGCGACGGGTACGCCGGCACCGACGTACCAATGGACGAAGAATGGGACGAACATCTCCGGCGCGACGAGTTCCTCGTACACGACGCCGGCCACCGCGCTGACCGACAACGGCTTGCTTTTCGCGGTCGTCGTAAGCAACTCGGCGGGTAGCGTTACCAGCAACAATGCGAAGCTGACGGTAAATTCTGCCATCGTTGCGCCGACAATTACGACGCAACCCGTCGGTCAAAGCGTGACGGTTGGGCAGACGGCTACATTCAGCGTGGTGGCGACAGGAACTCCCGCCCCGACATACCAGTGGACGAAGAACGGGACGAGCATCTCCGGCGCGACGAGTTCCTCCTATACGACGCCAGCCACGGTGCTCGGCGACAACGGCTCGCTCTTCGCGGTCGTGGTGAGCAACTCGGCGGGCAGTGTTACCAGCAATAATGCGAAGCTGACTGTCAACAATGCGCCGCCAGTCATTACGTCCTCGGCATCGGCCAATCCGAATCCCGCGCAAACCGGTGAGAGCGTCGCGTTTACCGTCGCCGCCAACGACCCCGACGGCAACACACTCACCTACTCCTGGACGTTTGGAGATTCCACGAGCGGAAGCGGCAGCAGTGTTAGCCATGCTTACACCAGCGCTGGAACGTACACAGCCACCGTGACCGTCAGCGACGGCACACAGTCAGTGACCAGTAGCGTAAGCGTCACGGTCAACGCCGTTGTCCCGCCGGCGCCAGTCATTACCAGTTCGCTGACAGCCTCTGCTACGGTAGGGACAGCCTTCACCTACACGATCATAGCAACGAACAATCCTACAAGCTTCAACGCGACAGGCTTGCCCGCTGGACTCGCTGTCAACACGACGACCGGTGTCATTTCGGGCACGCCGACCACGGCGAGAGCATACAGCGTTACCTTGAGCGCCACGAATGCGGGAGGAACGGAAACCGCCACGTTGACCCTGTCGATTGCCGCATCGGGTCTAGTGGGTTACTGGAAGTTCGACGACGGCAGCGGCACGGTCGCCGCGGATTCTTCGGGCGACAACAATAACGGCACGCTGGTTAATGGGCCCGTCTGGACGACCGGAGAGGTCAATGGCGCGCTGAGCTTCAATGGCACGAACTCCTATGTCAGCGTAACGGATACAGTATCGCTGGACCCCAGCCAAATCACGGTTGCGGCGTGGATCAACTGTACCAATCCCAACAGTTCCAAGCAGCAGTCGATCATTGCCAAAGATGGCGTTCAGCGCGCATTCGATTTCAAAATTATAAATGCCAAACTCCAGATGAGCTTTGAATCAGGATCGAACGCGGCCGCCGTCTCAGGAACCACAGTACTTGCAGCCAATACGTGGTATTTCATTGCCGCGACATATGACGGCTCTACGATGAAGGTCTATGTCAACGGAGCGCTGGATGGTAGCGGAGCGGCCAAACTGCCCACAGGATGGGATAATAATGCGCAGCCGTTGACGATCGGCGGCGTGGCCAATGGAGTGGTGTTCTTCAGCGGCATTCTCGACGAAGTCCGCATGTACGGCAGCGCGCTGAGCCAAGCCCAAATTCAAGCGCTGCAAAACGGTTCAATTCCGCCCTCCATTACGACTCAACCTGCCAGCCAGACCGTAATTGCCGGTCAACCCGCGACGTTCAGCGTCGTGGCGTCAGGGACCGCGCCGCTTGCTTATCAGTGGCAGGAAAACGGCGTCAGTATCGCTGGCGCGACCAGTTCGTCCTATACGACGTTGGCCACGACGTCGACGGACAATGGTTCACTTTTTACGGTAACGGTGAGCAACTCCGCCGGCAGCGCCACCAGCAGCAGCGCCACGCTGACGGTCAACGTCCCGCCGGCCATCGCGACTCAGCCGGCCAGTCCGACGGTAAATGTGGGCCAAACGGCGACATTCACCGTCTCCGCCAGCGGCACAGCGCCGCTTGCGTATCAATGGCAGGAAAATGGCGTCAGCATCGCCGGCGCGACCGGCGCATCCTACACGACACCGGCCACGACGCTTGCGGACAATGGCTCGATGTTTACGGTGACGGTAAGCAACTCCGTCGGCAGCGCTACCAGCAACAACGCCACGCTGACGGTCAACGATCCGAGTCTGGTGGGTTACTGGAAATTCGACGAAGGCAGCGGAACGGCGGCCGCAGATTCTTCGGGCAACGGCAATACCGGAACTCTGATTAACGGGCCCGTTTGGACTACAGGCAAAGTGAATGAAGCATTGAGTTTCAATGGTACTAATTCCTACGTCAAAGTAACGGATGCTTCATCGCTGGATCCTAACACAATCACCGTTGCGGCGTGGATATACCCTGCCAATCCCAACAGTTCTTCACAGCAGTCGATCATTGCCAAAGATGGCGTCCAGCGCGCATTCGATTTCAAAATTGTGAACGCCAAACTTCAGATGACATTTGAAACAGGATCGAACTCGGCCGCCATCTCAGGCAACACAGTGCTATCGGCGAATACTTGGTATTTCGTCGCAGCGACATATGACGGATCCAAGATGAATGTGTATGTCAACGGAACGCTGGATGGAAGCGGGGCGGCCAACCTTCCCACCGGTTGGGATAACAATGCGCAGCCCCTGACAATTGGCGGCGTTGGCAACGGTGTGGTGTACTTCAGCGGCATGCTCGACGAAGTCCGCATGTACAGCCGCGAGTTGAGCCAGGCTGAGATTCAAGCGCTGCAGAATTTGTCCACAACAAATGTGACGCAGCCCAGCCCAGGCGACGTGGCGCCCGCGACACTGCCCCTGAAAATCAACGCGGTAAACGGCAGCGCGAACTTTAAGGCGCCAGGCCATGACACCGCATCTATCGTAGGCGCTTTCAGCACGGGCGGCAACACCGCGGCGTTGAGCACTCAGAAAGCGAAGAGTAATTTAAAATTCAATCCTGCCGGGCAGTCGATGGCAATCAGCATCGCAGGCGCGACGAGTTCATTTGTCTTAGGCAAGAGTGGTAACGCACACACGCTAAACGGCGCGGTCGCGATAAGATTCAAGGCCAGCAAAGACAATAGCGACGGCGTCATAACCTTCAGGGCAAAGCTGACATGGAAGTGGGCTACCGACGCCTGGAATCTGGACCCCAATGCTACGGTTTCGAAGCAACCCTTCAACGTCGTTGCAATGGTGCAATACGGCGGCCAGGTCTACAGCGCGTCGGTGCTCGCGACCTACACAGCGAAGGCAAAGGTAGGCGGAAAGTTCGTCGCCAAGTAATGCGTGTTGGCGAGTCGCAGCAGGTCTGAGCGGAGCACGGCTTTGCAGCGGGCTGACGTGATGGACGGCTTGCCGCGGCGCACTTTCATGGACGATCAGAATAGGAGGACGACTATGCGGGCTTCTTGCTTGTTCACGTATCAAGTCGATATATTGGTGGCGCTAGTCATGATCTTTGGGAGCCCAAGCACAAAGGCCGCCACCGCGCCGCAAGTAGCGCAAGTCAGTACAGCGGGGGGCAGTGTTTGGGGCATCGTGACGGATAAGAAGGACGATTGGATTATGGTCAAGATTGACAATGAAGCAGAGCCGATCAGGTATGTCATTCCAGACCGCGCCGACCCTAAACTGATCGCCGCGGCAAAGACTATCTTTACGGTCGCCCGCGTGCACGTGTCGTACACAAATGAAGGCGATGTTCGTAAGCTCACAAGCATTAAGCGCGACATGAGCAAGCCCAAGGGGACCGTAACGGGAGAAATTCTTTCGGTGCATGACTTCTGGGTTGAGGTTCAACCAAAGGATGGCCCGCCCGACGGTTATTCGCCTGGCGGCGTTGCATGGAAAGAAATGGCCGAAAAACTCAAGACGCTAAAGAAGGGAGATGTTGTAACCATTAAATTTTATTCCGATGGCGAACGTAAGCGAATCGACAATCTTGACGTTCTTAAGTAGGTGATTCAGTAGCAATCTTTCGAACGTGGAATTGAGTATACTTCGCAAGGTAATTTACCCGGTTGATCCAGCCTGTAACCGCATGAAACGCTTGGGACTTGGGCGGGGAGGACACTGATGGTAACAATAATGCGGCGACTTCCATGCGTGTTGCTCCTGATGTCCATGACGAGCAATATGGCAGGTGAATCTGCCTTTAGGAATGCGGCGCCAGAAGTGCGCCGCTGGACAACAGCAATGAACGGCGCGTGGGAATTTGCGCCAGCAGATTCGGCAGACTATGGCCGACAGATTCAACCATCCCTCGATTGTCGCATGGAGCGCCACGAACGAGGGCGAGTACGGCGACTGGGAGCGCGCGAATCTCTATCCGTACGTAAAGTCCGTCGACCCCACCCGCCCTGTCATCTTCTCCGCCGAATACACGCCGGATCTGGCCGACCAGCACAACTTTTTCGGCAACTGGAACGGCACACAGGCGGACTTCGAGCGCGCGGCCGCGGACTTGCCGCGCTTCTATACCGACCGACGCCCGGTGGGCAACACCGAGTTCGGACAGTTTCAGAACAACGCCCAGCGCTACGGCGCGGGGAAGCTTCCGGCTTGGGATTCGCCGGAATTGCAGCACGACATGGGCTTACTGCTGCAGGAAGAGGTCGAATCGCTGCGGAGGTTGCGCTTCGATCTAATCCTCGCCTTCAATTATCCCGTCGGCAAGGCGCGGCAGACGGGCAATCCCGAAGA
>Ga0206927_1138_pt1 | contig 14155 bp, 11 predicted proteins | sample Alteio_BWOrgHeat_60_FD_153249 | JGI IMG/M metagenome (GOLD analysis project Ga0206927, IMG submission 153249) | Enriched cells from forest soil in Barre Woods Harvard Forest LTER site, Petersham, Massachusetts, United States -... | ecosystem: Environmental > Terrestrial > Soil > Temperate forest >... | reverse complement strand
TGCGCCGCTAGCACCTTATGCTGCACCAATTCCGATTGCAGCGCCTTCGGAAACGCCGGCACCGCCACCACCTTTGCCCGATCAGGATGCTTATGCGCTTACCTGCAAAATCAACGAAATCTGCTTTGACCAGCGGGTTAAAAAAGTCAAACATGAATTTACAATCGAGCCAGGCAGCATAGTGCGGGTTGAGGCGAAATCTAAGAGCGGGGTTTCGGTTACTGTTAAAACCACAGAATCAGCGCGGATGGCTTCATATATCCAGCTTGGTAACAATGTCAGCACCCAGGAAGTTGATTTGGAGGCCGATGTGCCAAAAGACGGCAAATTCTCAATTGAGGCAGAACCTGCCAGGGTGACGGTGAACGGGGTTGAGGAGAAGGAAGACACTTATTCGCTGAAAATCACGCGGATAGCCCTTCCTCACCAGAATGCACCGGGCGAGTCGATATAGTTTTTATTAAAATTTGCAATTCTGCGCGGTTTTCCTTATATTCCGCTTATGGAATTACCTGTAGAAACCCCAGCAAAACCAACTGTGCGCACTAAGCCGGATTGGATTCGCGTTAAAGCGCCAACCAGCCGTGAATATGCGTCAACACGTGATTTGATTCGTGAGCATAAACTGAATACGGTTTGTGAAGAAGCGGCGTGCCCGAACATTGGTGAATGCTGGAGCAAGAAACATGCAACGGTGATGATTTTAGGTAGCGTTTGCACGCGCGCTTGCGCATTCTGCAATATCAAAACCGGGCGGCCTGATCTGCTTGACCCGCATGAGCCGGATAATTTGGCAGCAGCGGTTGGTAAACTTGGTTTATCGCACGTGGTTATAACTTCAGTTGACCGGGATGATTTGGAAGATGGCGGCGCGGCGCATTTTGCTTCATGCATCCAGAAATTACGCCTGACTTCGCCAAATACTACGATTGAAATTTTAACGCCTGATTTTCGCGCCAAAGCTGGGGCTATTGAAACTGTCGCCCGCGCGAGGCCGGATGTTTATAACCATAACATTGAAACTGTGCCGCGGCTCTATGCAAGCATTCGCCCTGGCACGCGCTATTTCCACTCGCTGATGTTGTTGAAGCGTGTGAAAGAACTGGAACCGCAAACATTTACAAAATCTGGCATTATGCTTGGCCTTGGCGAAACTAAGGAAGAGGTTTTGCAGGTGATGGATGATTTGCGCGCCGCTGATGTTGATTTCATGACGATTGGCCAATATCTCCAGCCAACGCCAAACCATGCCAAGGTTGACCGTTACGTGCCGCCGGAAGAATTTGAATATTATGCAAGACAAGCCAAGGTAAAGGGATTTTTGATGGTTTCTTCAAGCCCGCTGACGCGCTCCAGCTACCACGCTGGCGAAGATTTCGCGATTATGAGGGCTGAGCGGGAAAGGTTGTTGAAGGAAGTTGCTTAGTGTTTACCCTAGCGAATTATATATTCTTTAATTTAATACTAAATTCTGTCGGTTGCTCAATAATAAGCATAACCATGCTAGCTATGACTAGTTGCTTGTTTCTTGTTGGTGATAGGTTCAAAATATCTAAGTTCTGCTCAATACTTGCGCCTTATCTATTGGTGGAATTGTTCCTTGAATTCCTCGCAATGCTGGGTGATAGATATCTCCCACTCATACTTCTGGTAAAATTGCTTTATGTCTTGTGCATTTTTATTTATGTTGTGAGCAATTACAATAAAGGTAAAAAAGTTTCTGAATATTTGGCCAGTTGCCCTAAAACTATGGCCAAAAACTCTGATCCTGGGCGTAAAAATAACATTTCTTTAAGCAGCTATTCGCGTGAGGACGGCAATAATATTAATTTAAATGATTGGGTATTCCGCCCTTATTTTGGCACACAAGTATGGTCAATGCTGTGGGAGTTATTTTATAGAGACCACAGAAATATTTTATATGATTACCGCGTTAACAACCAAGATTATTCTGGTTCAATAGTTAATGCCGGATTGCTGAAAAGCCATGAATGGGACGAGAATTTTGAGGTTTGTTATATTGCCGAAAAGCCTGCAAAGAGCCGCGCGGTGATAGAATTGAAGAAGGATTTGCAGGAGTATAATATTATAAACATCATCCTGATGGTTTATATTCTAGCTTTGGGGGGCTTAAGTTTTTATTCAATTAACCACCCGCCAGTTAAGCATAAATCTGAAGAATCTAATTATATAATCCGCCACTAATCTACTTGTAACCTTTGCCAGAAACCGCACGAATATATAGGTAAGAGGCGCTTATGCTTAAAACCCTAATATTATCTTTATCTCTTATGCTGATATCATCCAATGCTATGGCGGAAATGAAACTTATGACGATTGCCGGCGGGTGCTTTTGGTGCATGCAGCCGGTGTTTGAAAGTGAAGAAGGCGTTAAAAAAGTGACGGCTGGATATGGCGGCGGCACGAGCGCGAACCCGAATTATGAAAACATCGGCGACCATTATGAATTGGCGCAAGTTGAATATGACCCGGCCAAAATAGGTTATGAGGAATTGCTGAAAGTTTATTTCTATAATATCGATGCATTCGACGCGGGCGGCCAGTTTTATGACCGCGGGCACCAATATCAAACAGTGATTTTTTACCATGATGATGAGCAGAAAAAATTGGCAGAGAAAGTGAAGGCGGAACTTGAAAAGCAAAAGGGCAAGAAAATCGCTACGCAAATTCTGCCATATAAAAACTTTTATCCGGCGGAAGATTACCACCAGGATTATTATAAAAAGAACCCGGAGCGTTTTGAGGCCTACCACGAAGGTTCGGGCCGGGATGAGAAGCTGAAAGCAATTTGGGCGAAGTGATTGCTAATATAAAAATAAAATAGCCCGCAAATTGCGGGCTATTTGTTTATTTATGAAGCAATTTTTAGGTGCGTCTTGTACTTATATGTACGCCGCCACTGATGTGTACTGATCCACCAGCTTGAGTTGCAGGGGTGCTGCTTTCTGCAACATCAGGGCCTTGATCAGAAGTTCTAATACCAAAACCATGCGCGATTGTGCGAGAAGCGCGGACAAAGAAGTTATCTTTTTTACTGTCTTTGCTGCTATCGTCTTCTTTGGCCTTGGCAATATGGCCGCCGTTGGCTTTGAGTGTTTTGGCAATTTCCAAAGCTTGGTCGGTATTTACCCTGGTAATTCCACCATCATCAACAAAGCTGACACCTTGGCTGTGCAGGAATGTCATATCCTTAAGACTCAATGCGCCTTCGTGAAGGCCGAATGCACGCTGCACGGCGTGAGTAAGTTTGCCATTTGCGCCGATACCTAAGTCTGGGTTGTGTTTTGTTGCTGCAGCGACAGCTGGTTTGCTGTCTGGAGCTGTTCCTGCAGGACTACTATCATCTATACTGCCAGTTTCTTCTGGTCCTGTGCCTGTATTACTACGAGCCGAGGCATCTCCGCCTCCTGCAGTCCGGTCAACTTGTGCAGGAGCTAGTTGTTTATCGTTCCCCTTAACGATCTTTAAAACGGCATTTTTTTCTTCAGCATTAAGCGCAATGCTATTAATTCCAGCTTCAACTGCTTCAGCGTTGCCTTCATTTTTGATAAGTGTGGATACAAATTTTTTATCATTATCATCACCATAAGTAGCGGCATGCAAGGCTAAATTGCCAAGCCCAATGGCAGTAAGTGGTGATCCATCCTTATCAACACCATCAAAAGTATCTGAATTTTTATCGTAATTCAGAGTTCTAAGAACGTTTTTATATAATTCTCCGTCATGGCTTCTATATGCCCCATCCAATGTAGTAAGCTTATGTCTATATTCAGTATATTTTTCGTTTGGAGCCGGATCAGCTGCTGGCAATATAGGAGGTGGTGTCGGCGCAGATTCTCTATCTTTAGCGGCTTGAGCTTGGGCAATTTGGTCTCTTAATGCTTTGTAAGATGTTACTCTGGTTGGATCAGTTCTAGGACTATTAATTGCTAAATTCAAAGCATCAATTGCACCAAGATAATTTGCTGCGTTATTAGGATCAGTAATAACACCCTGTAGCGCATCAGCTTTTGCTGCATCAATTTCTCTAATGGACGCAATATAATCCGGTATTAATGTAGGGTTTGCTGAGTCCGGTTGTGTATTTATTGTCATTTGAATACTCTCAATTTATAATTACTTTTGGTTAGTTGCACTGTTTTGTTGGTCTTTCCTATCTTTAGCATCTTCAACATGCGAGCTTTTTACACTTGCTGCAATATCCCTTAAATATTTCAGACTATCTATTGCTACAGGCGCTTTAGATGTGTGATTTTTTGCATCATCTTTCACATCGGCCACTACTGCACCAACTATACCATCAGCAGTTTCTATTACTGCCTTATTTACCATAGTTTGCTCTTGTTCGCTATAGAATTTTATATCGGACTGTCTTCGATCCTCATCTGCTTTTGTAACTGCCGCAGCTGTGGCTTTGCCATCTTTCTGAATTTGCGCATCAAGTTGCTGTCTGGTGAAATGTCCGCCAACGAGGCCAGTGAGTCCGCCGCCGAAAACAAAGGTAACAACTGGTATTCCCCATGTTCTCCAAAGACTTGGGCTTTTCTGCCTTTGAAGGGATTTATTTGCCTCTTGGCTTTTTTCTAGCGTTTGTTGTGTGGTTTCGAGCTTTTGTTCTAAACCTTGTTTTTCTTGAGTTAGGGTTTCTATTTGCGCAGCTTGTATCCCTAGAGCTTCCTCTTGCTCGGCTTCTTTAGTCGATCCAGTTTGAGCTGGCTGAGCCGCAGCTTGAGCTTTTTTCAGCGCACCTTGAGCTGCATCTCGTTCTTGCCGAGCTTTTGTCAACGCATCTTCAGTTGTTGATAGCTTACCTTGGACTTTTTGCAACTCTGCAGCACCTTCGGTTTTGCCAGTCTCTTTTGCAGCCGCTAGCTTCTTTTCAAGCTCTGCAGCGTTCGTTGCTAAGGTTTTATCTTTTTCTTCAACAAGAGTGGTTTGTTTTTTAAGTTCTTCACGTAAGCCATCAACTTGTTTTGTTAAGGCTGCAATTTTAGTTATATCGCCTTTGTTAACTGTTTGTGCCGTTTCAAGATCAACCGTAGCTGTGGCGAGTTGTAATATTAACCCATCAACTTTTTCTGCTTTTACGGCTTTTCTTCCGCCAAACGTACCTTTTTCAAAAATAGGTTCCCCAAGTTCTGCAACTTTGGCTGCAATTGCTGCCTGACGTTTTTGTGCAAGTTCAGCTGCTGACGGTTGTGCAACTTCTTTTTTTGGAGCTGCTGTAGGCGCAGTTGAAGCAACGAGCACTTTCGCAGGATGCTCAACTTTTGATGGTGCGAGTGTTCCGCCTTTACCTGTATCTACAGAAGATGGTGCGGACGCAGCACCAAGTAAAGCAGCTTCCTCAAGTTGTGTGACACCTGCGCCTGATTTCGCCGGTGTTGCTGGCGCAGCGGCAGAAGCGGCTGGCGCTGGTTTTGGAGGTAGAGCAGCTGCTGCTTTTTCTACTGCCGGAGCTGGTGTTGCTGGAGCAGCTGGGGCTGGTGCTCGTTTTAACGGAACGGTTGGTGGTGCTTCAAGTGAAGCTGGCTTTGGAGGTAAATTAATTCTTATTGTCTCAATTTTAGCCTGGTTTGGGTCAGCGGCAGAAGCGGCTGGCGCTGGGATCTTTTTACTCAAATCAATTTGTATCCTATCATTTTCAGCCGGAGCTGGTGCAGGAGTTGCGGTAGTATCAGCTGCTGGTGCAGGTTTAGAATTAGGATCAGTATTAGACATGGTGTTTCCTGTTGTTGATTGTTGTTGTGTTTGTTGTTGGGCTCCAGCAGCTGGAATAGCTGCTTGGCCACGTTCTCTGACGTCGTAGGCAATAATGTATTGAGTTACTATTTCACTTGTTAAATTACGTGTATTTATAGGATTCGCACTAGTTCCGAAACGTTTGGTAAGCTCGGGCAGTAATTTTTTTCTTTCTGCATTTACTTCGGTTTCATTAAATGGTTTGCCTTGATGTGAAAATTGATTTTGCACGGTGAGTAAAGACAAACGCTGAACCATTTTATCAGTATCTGCAGGGTCTGGCTTAAGGCCAAATTCTCTATGTAAGTCTTGAGTTGCTGCTATTAATTTATCTTCATAACCAGGTATTTTAGTAAGGTCTGGAGCTTGTGTAGGTGATGGCGTAGGAATTCTAGCGGCGATCTCAAGATCATTAAAATGGACGGCAATAGCTATCTGTAGAGCCAATGCTTCTAATAAAGCAGCTATGTTTTTAGGTTGCTCATTAGTTCCGAATTTTTGTTTAATATCGCCCTTGAGTAACTTTGTTACATCACTATCATACTTCTCTCCCTCAGGTTTTAGATGAGCATTTTTATATTGGTTGCCTATGGTCAGATGAGCTAGATCACTAACTATATTATGTCTGTTAGAAGATGATGCGCTACCATATTCACGTTTAACTTGGTCGCGGGCCTTTTCTAATCTTGCTTTAAAATCAGGTATTTTGCTGGTGTCTATTGCCATGGTGGTGGATTCTGCTTGTGGTTGGGGGGGTGGTGCTTTGGTTGCTTCTAGGCGCTTAGAAGCGGCCGTTTCTATCGCTAGGCGAGTTCTTAATTGATCTCTATCAGCTTCTGTTTCGTGACCATTTTCGTATATACGTTCAAGGCCAGGTAACACATTGCTAATCCGCTTATCGCGTTCAGCTTCTGAAACTGGCTTGCCTGCGAAAACTATAGCATTATCCACTTGTAATGTTGCTAACTCATATACGGCCCTGCCAAAATCTTTGGCATTAGACAAATCATATTTTCTATTTAATTCGTCAGTAACCGTACCTACTTGTGCTGCTGTTAGCTCTAGGCCATAATTATTTTTTACAAGGATTGTGGATGAGGCCGGAGCAACCGTGTTTCCGGCGGTTCTGGTAAGATCAGCGAAATGATCGGCATAGACAATTTGTTGTGCCAATCTCGATTTTATAATTTCTGCATCTATAGGATTTCTAGTTGATCTATATGTTTCTCTTTCAGCTTCAACTAGGCGGGTATGGGCTTCATCATAAACAATTTTTTTACCTAAGCTTAGGGTCTGATTATTTGCAGTAAGTAAAGCTAGCTGTTCCCTGGCCAGGTCGTATGTTGCATCGGTAAATTTGGGACCATATTGCTCAGCTATTCTTCGCCCAGCTGCAGTTAGTTTAGCAGCATAATCAGGTATTTTATCATTTAAGCTTGCAAGCTCAAGAGTTGCATGTCTAAGATCTGCATCAGTTAATTCAGATGATTTTGCTTCCACAGGAGTTCTTGCAAGTTCAAGTAATTGGTTCAGTTCCGTAAGCAGTGCATTTGTAGTTGCAGTGATTTGTTCTGCTGGTGTGCTATCAGTTCTTAATAGTTTGATTGCTGCTGTACGGTTATTGTGAAGAGAATCGCGACCGTTCACAACTGCAGAATCAGTAGAGTTACTTAAGGCCCGCGAGCCAATAAGGGTTGTTTCTATCTTATCTAATACATCAAAAAGCTGCAGCTTTGCGGTTCTAAGTTCGCTAGGGCTTGTTACTTCAACTTCAGCTCTTAATATAGATAAATCTGTTTCTCGTGGAGGGGTGGCCATAGTTGAGTCCGTTGGTGTAGGGATTGGAGTTGGAGCTGGAGCTGGAGCAGCGGCTGCTTGAACTTGCTCGGGAAGATTTACTTCAAGATCAGGGTGGTGAATTCTGTGCCAAGCTACAGCAGATATTAAGCCATTAGCTTGATTAATATCGGTATGGTCGATGTATCTACTTCTTATTTCATCTTGGGCTTTGGTAATTATAAAGTCACCTTTAACAGAGTCGTGGCTAATTAACTCAGCTTCTGTGCGGAGTAATAATTCTTGTTTTAAAGCGGCAAATTCTTCAGCATTTGGCCCGGTCTCAGGATCTGCCAATTTGCTTTTAGTTTCTGCTTTAGCTTTTTCATGAGCGGCGGCTCTTATTTCATCGGCGAGCCCGTCCAAATGTTCATTAATTACTTGAGCAGTAGCCAATGCTAAAACTATAGCTTCTGCTACGCCATCAGGTAATGGGCCTGGATGGCCAGTATAGCCATATTTATCTTGAAGTGCTCTTATATTTACAGCTGCGCCATTTACTATTTTGTAATCAATAAGAAATTGGTTAGCGGCAATTGCTTGTTGGAGTAATGTATTTTCAGCATTTGCCCTAGCTAATATTTTCAATATTTTATTGGCATTTTCTGAGGTAACTGGGTTTTCACGATTGATTTCAGCAACTCTTGCGGTAACTCTGGTATCAAAATCAGGAATATCGGCGGTGCTTATAACTGGCGCTTCAGCAGCAGCTGTTGGAGTTGGTGCGGCTGTTTCTGGCTCAATCAAAGCCAGTGTGGCGAGCTGAGCCAATTGGTTATATCCAGATATTAATACGGCACGTACCTGATCAATAGCAGCAACAGATGTGTTTTCATTTGCTACTAAAAACACTTTTGACGTGTTATAGGCATTTTCCAGTGCCTTACAGGCAGTGGCAACTACTATATTTATAGCTGGGTCAGCGTCTGGATGTTTTTGCAACGCTTTTAAAAGAGAGGTTGTCTTAGCAGCTACGGCATAAAGGGCTAATTTTGCATCCTTAAATGGTCCGCTAGGCATACCATTAATAGCCGCCTCAAATTGGCTGACTGATCTTGCTTGAGCCATCATTGCTTCGACAGTTCCAGGAATTGTTGGCATTGCCGGTAATGTGAAAGTCGCTAGCGTATGTGCTTCCGTATTAGCAGGTGGCACAGGTGCGGCTGCTGCGTTTTCTCTTTCAGTGACAAGGGTGTATAATTCGCTTAATTTTTTAGATAACTCTTCTGTAACTTTAGTAATTTGATCTACTGTCGCGTCAGGAGTTGTATTCATGGATAAAAATTGCTTTGCCTGTTCTCTATTTGCTTTTAAAGCCGCAACTGCTGCTGCAACGGCTGGGTCGCTATTTTTAAGCCTTGCGTCACCTTCGATAGATGCTTTAATAGTGCTTAGCACAGCTCCTAAAGCTTTTCTGGCACCCTTGGTAGTTGAATCATCTGGAAGCAGATCTACTTTTTTTCTTAAATCTAAAGTATCTCTTCCAACTCCTTCTTCCCCGGCACCGACTTCTACTTCAGCAGGTTTTTCATATGCGCGAAGTTGGGTAATTAAATTTTCAATTTTTCCCACAGTACCTTTTAACCGTGCGATAAGATCACCTTCCTTTCCAGCGGTAGGTTGCCTATTAAGTAACGCTGTAGTTGGTGTATTAGCGCTATCATCGATGATCGGCCTTAACTGATCCAGTAATGGTTGAGCTTCTGCTCTATTAGCGCCGTCTGCAAATTCAAATTTTTTCAAAAATGCTTGGCCTATAGAAATGGTAAATTTAAGCAACCCTCTCGCTGTTGCTAAATCAGCATATCTTGTAACTGCATCGTTTTCTGAACCATCGGGAGGAGTGGACATGAGGTTTGCTAGGTTAAATTTTGTTAATTATTAATTAATCCTTAATATCGCAAAATAGAAGCCTATTTGCAAGTAATAAAGTATTAAACTTTTGTGAAGCAAAAAAATGAATTATTCCAAAGGTTTCTATTGCCTATTTGGGCGCTAAAAGTTATGTAATTTTCCTATGCGGACCCATAGTGAAGAAATAACCCTCCCATATACGCTAGAACAGCTCTATCAGCTTGTTGCGGATGTTGAAAAATATCCGGAATTTATCCCCTGGTGCGTGGCTGTACGTGTGCGTGAAAAGGATGGAAAATCAGCCCTGGCGGATTTGGTGGTTGGTTTTAAGGGAATTACTGAAAATTACACTAGCCGGGTGCATTTTAACGATAATGAGATTAATGTTGAATATATCAGCGGGCCGTTTTCGGTGCTGGAAAATAGCTGGAAATTCACGAAGGTTGAGGGCGGCACAAAAATTGATTTTTACATCAAATTTCAGTTCAAATCTGGTTTGTTGCAGGCATTAATTGGTGGATTATTTGAAAAAGCCTGCCATAAAATGGTAACGGCATTTACGCTAAGGGCAAAGGAATTATATGGCCAAAAATAAAACTCTCGTCGCAATTATTATGGGATCGCAATCTGATTATGAAACCATGGCTGAGGCGGAAAATATTTTAAAAGAGCTGGGTGTTGCGCATGAGGTGAAAATTGTTTCAGCGCACCGCACACCAGACCGTATGGTGGAATTTGCCAAAAATGCCGAAAAAAATGGCGTGAAAGTTATAATCGCCGGAGCGGGCGGGGCGGCGCATTTGCCGGGAATGGTGGCAGCGCTCACGCATTTACCGGTGCTTGGCGTACCAGTTGAAAGCAAAACTTTGAAAGGTTTGGATAGCTTATTATCAATTGCGCAAATGCCGGGTGGAGTTCCGGTTGGAACTTTGGCAATTGGCAAAGCGGGAGCGAAAAATGCGGGGTTGCTGGCTGCAGCAATTATTGCGCTGGAAGATAAAAAACTTTCAGAGCGCTTAAAAAAATGGCGCAATAGCCAGACCAAAAAAGTTGCGAAAACGCCGAAGTAGGTTTAGCCGATTTCAGTTTTATTTTTTGGGCTATGATTTGCTACATAACCTGCGTGTTTGCTTGCAGACGAATGCGAATGATGCGAAGCGACTTTAACGCCGCTAGCTTCCATATTCTCAAAATGTTTTTTAGCTGATGCAAGAGCTTTGTCATGCGGATTCTTTGTTACTTGAGCAGTTTGTGCCGCAGCATCGGTGATTGCAAAAATACTGGCGTTTAAATATTGCAAATCATGCTTATCAGAAACCGCAGCCGTGCTTGGTATGGTGCTTGAATATGTTTTGATTGCATAATCTGGGCCATTTGGAATTGGCTGAAGATCTAATTGAGTGCTAGGAATATTAAAGCCCAGGCCACTCACAATATCTTGAGCAGTTGCTGATTGATGGCTTTTTTCAACAAATCCGCCATGACCACTGGCTATTACTTGTTGGTAAGTTAGCGGCTGTTGTCCTGCTTGCACAGGGAGACCATTTGGGCCTATGTGATTGCCCAAAGCATCCACAGCTAAGCCTGTGCTATCTTGGCCCACATGGTCACCAAAGCTGTCATGTGTAACTAATACAGTTTTTGGCTGGCCATCTACACCTATAGTAACCAAATCAGAGTAGGGTACATGTTTGTTTGGTCCGTATTTGCCATTTTTATGAAGCTCTTGATCACGTTCATATAAATTTGCCAAGTGGTATGTTTGGGCAGCTGCCAGAGTTCCTCCAACAGAGTGGCCGCCAACATAAACTTTGGTTGGCTCCAAAAATAAACTTCTTTCGTTTAATGGTGTGGGTTTACTGTTATGAGAACGTCTGATTTTAACTAAAGCATTATTTAAAAATTCTTCTGCCGCAGCTGCTCTTCCAGGATATTCATCATGCAAAGCTGCTTTTATGCCGGGAATAGGATGACTACTATCAAGGCCAGCATTAGAAATTATGAGAACGCCTGTTGTTGGATTATAAAGTGCGACAGCGTTATATCCGCCCGGCTTATTCGCTACTTCAAGTACATTAAAACCATTAGGAACTGGAACAGCATATTTGGTTTTTTCTGGTAATGACATTACGCCAGTTTTTGGATCGGCTACCGGAGTGATAGTATTATTTTTCGCATCAGCCAGGCGCCAATTATCTGGCGTGAGCTTTCCAGCATCAAGCTGCCATGGAATTGGGGTTAGGTTTGAATTATCTTGCCCGATTACAGGAAAGCATCCGCCTTCCGCGCCTTGGGCGACTATGCCCATAACAGCAGCTGGGGCACCATAACGATCAACTATTATATTAAACTGGGGATCAACAAGTTGTGGAACCTTTGCTAAATTTGGAGCCGTATTTGAACCTGTCATGTGCTAACCCTATAATTATTATGGCAATAAATTACCATATTTATACCATTAAAGTAAAGAATTATTTATACTTATTAATGGTTGAAAAAATATAGGGCTTGAATTATCAACCTTAGATGGCACATTTAAAACCTAACTCAATAATCGGAATTCTTGGCGGCGGCCAATTGGGGCGGATGACTGCGATTGCCGCGGCCCAGCTTGGCTATAAAGTTCATGTTTATACCTGTGAGGAAGAAAGCCCAACCGCACATATTGCCTATAAAACTACGGTGGCTGACTATTTGGATGAGGAGTCACTTGAGCAATTTGCCAAGGAAGTGGCGCTGGTAAGCTTTGAGTTTGAGAATATTCCCTATAAAACTCTCGAAATTTTGGAGAAATATACCAAGGTTGCGCCGAGCTCGAAAATTATCAAGATTTGCCAGAATCGTTTGCGTGAGAAAGATTTTATCAATTCGCAAGGCATTAAAACTGCGCCTTATATGGTTGTCAGCAATAAAAAAGACTTAGAAAAAGCAATTGCCAAAATCGCTGTGCCGTGCGTTTTGAAGACATCAGAAATGGGATATGACGGCAAGGGGCAGGTGAAGATAGATGCCAAAGATCAGATATCAGATATCAGCATTGAGCAAGAGTGTGTGCTGGAAGGTTTTGTTGAATTTACCAAAGAGATTTCTGTAATTGTGGCGCGCAACGAGCAGGGTGAAATTAAGGCTTATCACCCGGTGGAAAATATTCACAAAAACCATATTCTTGATGAAACAATTGCGCCGGCAATTATTTCGCCAAAGCTTGAATTAGAAGCGGTGGAAATTGCAATTGAACTAGCGAAAGGGTTGGAACTGATTGGAGTTCTGGCAGTTGAGATGTTTGTTACCAAAGATGGTTTGCTGGTCAATGAACTCGCGCCGCGCCCGCATAATTCCGGGCATTATACGATTGATGCCTGTGTTACTTCGCAATTTGAGCAATTTGTCCGCGCTATTTGCGGATTACCATTGGGGAGCGTCAACCAGCATACCAAAGCAGTGATGAAAAATTTGATTGGCGAAGAGGTGAATGATATTGAGAAATATATCGCCGAACCTGATGCAAAAATCCATTTATATGGCAAAACCCACGCCCGGAAGGGCCGCAAAATGGGCCATGTGACGCGGCTTAACGCATAACGCGCATCAAATAATAGCTATAATTGACAGTTGACAGGGATGGTTAATATTTCTTAAGCTGCCTATATGGGCAATTGGAGTATATATAGAGACCGAGCATCGATAGAAATATATAGCGGTTTGCTCTTGAGATATTCATACGATGATTGGTTGGGCAATTTTCCTCCATTAATAGCTGCTTATGAAGCAGTTGTTGAATATTATGCGGTAAGGCATTGGCCAGTTGATGCCAATCGGGGCGATAAGGCTATGGCGATGAAAAGTGCCATAAATAAGTTAGTTACCGAACTAATTATATCAGTTACTCAGGAAGTGATAGCAATAATTAGTAAAGAAGCTGGTTGTGAAATTCAAATCGATAGAGCGAAATATCATGAGAAATTGGCAAGTATGGGCTTAGGTACAATTTACGATACTTTGTTAGAGATGAGTGCTGATAATCCAAACCAATCACCAGAAATTTTTAAAGATCATATTAACACGCTGAATCAATTATGTGCAGATGTCAGACAGTGTTTTGGGTGGGAAGATGGTTTAAAAGATCTCGCTATTGCAAATGGAAGTTTACAAAATGCTCTAGATGAGGTGCTTATTGGAGATAAGGCAAAATTTAAAACATCAGTAAAATTATTGTTACCAGTACCAGTTATTGATGATCTCTCGATTGTATTGAATGATCAATGGAAACATTTTACTCAGCAAATGCACCAGTCTCCTATGGAAAGACGCGGTTAGCTTGAAAAATTGGGTAATACGGATTTAAGCTTGCTTTTAAAACTGCCCATTCCCTTATTAAACTTTCCGACTTCGCCTAAGCGCCGGTTGAGGAATTCCCAGGTTTCAGCGTTATTTTCTGATTTATCGGTTAGCCAATGCATTAGTGTGCTTAAATAAACTCCGGCGAGTAGCGCGCGTTTGCTGTAGAAATTCCAATCAGTTGAAGTGTCACCTGCCACGCGCCAAATGGCATCAACCGTGCGGTAGCAGGCTTTGCTCGCACGGATTGGATGGAGGCCATAAACCGCCATGCAGCTGCGGATTTGCTCTTTATATTTATTGTTCATCTCCAGCCGATATTTTACGGCAGCGCGAATTTTCTCGGAAACGCGGGGTTCGTTTA
>Ga0206927_1121_pt2 | contig 14205 bp, 19 predicted proteins | sample Alteio_BWOrgHeat_60_FD_153249 | JGI IMG/M metagenome (GOLD analysis project Ga0206927, IMG submission 153249) | Enriched cells from forest soil in Barre Woods Harvard Forest LTER site, Petersham, Massachusetts, United States -... | ecosystem: Environmental > Terrestrial > Soil > Temperate forest >... | reverse complement strand
TGCCCGTCGTGTGGTGAGCGGATTCGGCAACCAAGTCGGGATGCGCGAAGAAACCGAACGAGCCCAGGCGGTAGTTGTACGTCACCACCACGATTCCCTTCTTGGCCAAGGCCTCACCGTCATACCAGTTATCCGAACCGGAACCACCGGTGAACCCGCCGCCATAGGTCCATATCATCACCGGCAGCTTATCGCCGGCCGCTTTCGCGGGCGTCCATACGTTGATGTAGAGGCAATCCTCGCTCGCGCCAGGACCTGCGGGAGCTCCGCCCTTGGCCGCAGCTCCACCTTTAGGCGCGTCTCCACCTTTGGGAGCCGCTCCACCCTTGGGTGCGCCACCGCGTCCTCCTCGTCCGCCGGCCGCTCCGGTGGCGCATGTCGGACTAAACTCCGTTGCCATCTTCACGCCGTCCCACTTGACTGGGGGCTGCGCGACTTTCCACCGCAGATCGCCGACCGGCGGAGCCGCGAAGGGAATACCTTTAAACTTGCGCACGCTGGCGTCTTGGTTGGATGTGCCGGCGACCGACCCGGAGTCGGTCTTGACGGGATCGGGAATCGCGGCGAGAGAGACGGCCGCCATCACGGTTCCGAGGGCGAGGAGAGAGAGGCTTCGGTTCATTGAGATGCTCCTTGGCAATCTTATAAATATTACTTCTTTGGCTGCGCGAATACCATATAGGGGTTCAGAATAGGGCTTGGCCGCCCCCCGCACCGGATCGGTCGTGCCGGTGTCGCTGCCACGTCAACGTCCTTGGGAATCTAGACCGGAGGGGACGGGACGATAACGTTCTCTAGCGGCAATTTCGGTATGAAGACATTTTTCTCTTCGAGATTGGACGTCGGACCTTTCTTTCGTAAATAGCCTTTCCCCTCGGTGGACACCTGAAAACCCGCCAACCGAGCAGACCATTCTGGAGCGAACTTGCCAGATCCCGACAGCACGAGGGCCGTACCCGGTGAACGAATGAGCCTTTTTCTTACGATTCTGCCGCGGCTTTCGTACGCCAGGTCGCACTATATCAGTTTTCGGATAGTTTCTCTACGCGGTCCGATGGCGAAAAACATCGACTTGTGCCTTATTTGATTCGAATTTCAACCGGGCGACTGCGCAGGAGGGGGCCCACCATCCTTCTGTTCATGGAGCCTTGCTCCGTTCTTGCCCACCGTAAGGAAGTACACCGGCATCTCTTTGGTTTCGCGATGGATCACAAGGTTGAATCGCTCCGCCAGTAAACTCTGGAGCATCCGCCTGATTTGATTCTCAGCGGTACGAGTCTCAGTTACCGCCCTCCGGCGCGAATCTATCGGAGTCGAGCTAACTCGGTCCTCCGGGGGAGTTGATACAGCACCAGGTGATATGCCTCTAGAGAATGATCTCTCTCGCCATAAATCCCTCCGGGTAGTTTGCGCTTGCCCCCAGGCTGACACAAACAGTTAAGACACAGTAGGCGGTTCGATGGAAACTTCTCGACCGGCAAGACGACATTAAGAGCATACTAATGCCCGGTTGGTGAAAGCGGAGGCGGGCTCTGCTGGAGAGCAACCCGCTGAGGAATAGCCAGCCGGAAACTCATCCAGACGATGAGTGGGAGCGTCGGCTGAGCGGTCGGCGCCTCCATCGGATGGAAAGATTTCCGGATGCCTCAGAAAACTCATATAGGAAGCTGCCGGGTTGCAGCATCCTTTTTCGAATTAGCCCGACTGGCCTCGACCTCCGACGGCGGCAGGTAGCCGAGCGCCAAGGGTAGACGTTTCTGGTTGTAGACCTCTTCGAGAAACTCGCGGATCGAGGCGCGAGCCTCGGCTGGCGTACTGCGTGCCACGATCGGAGTGGTGCACCAGACCGGCTTCGACGACGCGGCGCGATAACGCCATGCGGAGCGCCGTCAGCGTGAGCGAGTCTTCCATGGTCCGACGGCCAGGAATACGAACTCGTCACGCAGCTGGATGTAGGGAATGTCGGCCCGCCACATCCAATTGATTGCGCTCCGTGTTATTCGAAATGAAACTAATTTGTTTCCCTCGTCGGATCGGGCTTAGCGCGCACTTCGTATACCGAGCTCTCGATATCTAGAGTTGTCCGGCCGAAGATCGGAGCGTCTGTAATGGATGAACTAGTCAAAGGCAGCCAGAATGTCCCTTGCTTGGCGTAATCTTGCGTTATCTTCGGACTTCCCACCCAGAGGGACGGTTTCTTCGCCAAGAGTCCCTCGATCCGTACCACAGCGTATTCGCTCTTATCGATCCACGCTTTCCCTCGCACAAGGTAAGGGCTTTTCGATTTCGGTACGAGATCGAGAACGTAGCATTCACGCCCGCGAAGCTCTTCGACCCCGTTTACGCGAAGCCGATAGTTTGCGGAGCTAATGCGGCTCGTTTGCCGGCTTTCGTTCTGCGATCCCTCTTCCTCGGCCTTGATAACGCGGTTGATCACCCGGTCGCGGAGAAGGCTAGAACCTTCCTCGGATAAGACTTCGAAACTCTTGCCGCCCAGTTGGGTGTAATGGATTCGAACGGTCATCTTGGCGCGCTTTTTGAATCGTTCGTTAACTAAAACGTAATTGCGCGTTGCCGTGTAGCTTAGGAGTGAGCCGTTGCGGACACCGTCAGCCTCCTCCATCCTGGCGACGATCTGGTCGACGGAAGGCAACGTCGCCGGCACTTCGGCGGCGCTAATAATCGAAGGGAAGACAATAGCCAATCTCGCGATACACCCACAACGGTATGGCGCAAATGCTTCGAGCAACCCGTCTCCTTCTACGCTCCAATTACAACACAGCCTCGGTTCACTGAGATGCCGGCTTCGGACCAAGTCATGTCATCCGCCCAACAATTGGCGCTTAAGGTCCCCGCTGATGGGCGAAGGCCCCAACCACGCGGACAGCAACGCGTCCGCGAAGTCCTTTCCCGGAATTGTCATCTTCTGGCCTTGCCCGCGCAGGACTGTGCCGGATCCGGGCAGGTACGTGACCGTGAGTACGTCCCCTTTTTCCAAAGCCGGCAGCGCCTTTTGCAGGAGATCGAGTCGCGCCCTCAGGATGGGCATCCTCCCGCTTGAATTGCGCTCGATGTCCGTCTCCAACGCCTCAATAAACTGCTCGCGGCTAACCGCTCGCAGCATGCTGAGCACAAGGTGCTTTTCCTGATCGCTTGCAATCGCGGAACGCGCATCCGACGTGGGCTGTTCGAGGTAGAGCGCGACGACGTAAACTTTGAAGAACGCCTTTTCTGTACGCACACCCGCGCCATTCAGCGTGAGTTCCTTGTGTGCAACGGTCGCTGTGGCGGGCACGCTGACGCCCGACACCTCACGCGCACCAGCCGTTCCACTCATCACCGCAGAACAGCAAACCATCGTGATCTCGAGGAGCTTCATCTGATCTACCCCATTTCTAGAGACCGCAGCTCGCCACCTATTGTTTCGACCCCGCGACGAGGGGAGCGTCGGCCAGCACCATGACGGAATCCAATCTATCGGCCAAACTCCTGATACTTCCCATGGGCCGAGCTGGTGTGCTGAGTTGCCCAGAGTGCGGAATGATGGCGCAATGAACGGATTTTGCCAAACCTAACGTCCGCAACAGCCGAATCCCCCACCAGCTCATATCGATCTCATACCACGCGAGTCCATGCCGGGCCGAGGTCGGAAACGCGTGATGGTTATTGTGCCAGCCTTCGCCAAAGCTCATAAGAGCAACGAACCAGTTATTCCGTGACTCGTCCCTCGTGGCAAATCTACGACTACCCCAGAAGTGCGTCAGAGAGTTGACCATCCAGGTAGCATGCAGCCCGAGGGTCACGCGAAAGAAGACCCCCCACAGGAAAAACGGCAGACCACCAAACGCGAGCAGCAGGAGACCCAGGGTGACCAATGGTAGGTAGTGATACTTCGAAAGCCAAACCAGGAAACGATCTTTGCAAATGTCCGGCGCGTAGCGGGAGCACTGCTCGATATTACAGTGGGTCGCATCGCCGACCAACATCCACACAATATGGCTCCACCATTTGCCGTCCCGTGGTGTATGTGGATCCCCATCCTTGTCCGAGAACTGGTGATGAACCCGGTGGGTTGCCACCCAGAACATAGGGCCTCCTTCCAAAGCGAGCGTTCCACAGATCGCCAAGAAGTACTCGATCCACTTCGGCGTCTTATAGGAACGATGGGTCAACAATCGGTGATAGCCCATTCCTATTCCCAAGCTCAAGGAAATCCAGTAAAGCGCCAGGGCGGTAAAGAAAGCGGGCCAACTGAAGAAGAAGAGGGCGACGAATGCCCCGAGGTGAAAGACAGCGAATGCCGTCACCGATATCCAGTTGATTCCGGCTCGTCCAATAAACGATCTTGCATCGGGGTCCATTGGGCCCTCCTTCGGGAATCCCTCACGGTTCTCTCCGTTACTCACTCATTGGACGGACACGACCGCCGCTCGATTGTCAGAGTTGTGTAATCTTCCCCTCGCGGACGGTTGGCTGGATCGGACGCAGGGTGCACGTGCAATGGAATGAGGCACGTGCGGTTGATCGATCCGCTAAGCGGGCAGCTGCCGCGCGAGCACTTAAGCGCGGACGCCGCCGCATTCAGGAGCAAGATCGTCGCATACCGCGCCGAGACCGCTGGGCCGCACTTTGGTGCTTTGTGCCAGACCATCCATCAGAACCTGGGTGCGCAGCATCCTCGGCGTTCTGAACCTGACGAAGAAGTACGACGTCGCTTCCACCGAGGAGCCTTGCGCCCTAGGTCTAGAAAGCCGGTGCGCCGCTACCTGGAACACAATCCGCAAAGCCGTTGAGTCGGCGCCAGGTCGATCCACTGATCCGGCAGCGCACGCTCTATCGCGATCTCATCGAAAGCCGAACCCAAGCTCGAAAAAGGTGAATCTATCATGAACCTCATCGAACTCGACCGCACGTTGCGCCAACTCCGCCTGGGCGGCTTGGCCGCGGGTACTTGAGAACCCGTTTGCGTCAGGCCCAAGCCGAAGCCATCGCCCCCATCGATTGGATCCGCGTGTCTGGTTTCCGATGGGCTCACTCTACGCACCGACCGTTTACTCCAACGCCGGGATTTACCGCGTTCCGCCAGAATGGGCGGCTGCGCAGCGCATTCTGCGCCATTGCACGGCGTCCCGCCGCATCGCTGCGTTGCCGATCGTCGCTCCGCGAATATACTGGCCCGCGCGACGCCTTTAATCACTACACGCCATCGACTTTTACACGCGGGGTTCAGTCTTACGGGAGAACCGAGGCCAAGATGAACAACCGAAAAGTGCCGGGGCAAACTCGCGCAAGAAAGTTCTCGTTGGCCGCCGCTGGAGTCGTGGCTCTGGCTAGCCCAGTCGGCGACTCGCGCGTGATCTGGGCCCAGACTCCCGTCGCAAACTCGCAGGAATTCGACGTGGCGTCCGTCAAGCTGCGGTAATCGACCGCACAAGGAGAATCGAAATGACCACGTTGACGATTGAAGAAACCGGCACGACCGCAGCCACGGTCGCGGGCGGCAAGCCGAAAGCCACCAAGAAGGCCAGTGCTGGCGTACGTCGCGCGCACGTTGCGCCCCGCCAAGGCTAAGGTGGGGAAGAAGGCCGCTCCCGCCAAGAAAGCGCCCAGGGGCGCGAAGAAAGGTGGTTCCGTTCGCCACGGCAGCAAGGCGGCCCAGATCCTGGACCTGCTCAAGCGACCGGGCGGCGTGACTGTCGAAAGAGTCGATGGAGGCCACCGGCTGGTTGCCTCACTCCATCCGAGGCTTCCTGTGAGGTAACGTTGGCAAGAAGATGGGCCTGATCGTCACCTCGACCAAGGAAGAGAACGGCGAGCGTAGCTACTCCGTCGAAGCCTGAACCTCTCCGATCCCGTCTCTTCGCGCCGCCGGATACCTTCCCGGCGGCGTTTCTCGTTCTGAGTAAGGCGTCCCCGACCCGCGGTCATGCAGCCGCCTGGCGCCGCGCCCCGGCGATCTCGGTGAAGGTGTGCGCATCGCCGTCGAGCGTGGCTTGCTTGCCTGTAAACTCCCGGTAGCGCAGAATCGTGCAATCAGCGTACTTCGGTCGAGCTCCAGCAAGCGCGCGCTGCGGTTCCGGCGCTCGCACGCGATGAGGTGCTTCTCGAGCCGCCGAACAAGTCCACGACGACGTCGCCGGCCTTGCTGCTGATCAGGAGCGAGCGCTGGATCAATTCCACTGGCTTCATGGTGGGGTGGAGCCGGTTCGCCTGCACGTGCCGCCCTCAGGTTTCGTCCGCATTCGCCACTTCGGATTCCTCGCCAACCGCCAGCGGAAAGTGTTGCTGACTGTCTACCGTGACCTGTTGTCCGTGCAACCTGTCATGACCTTCGCTGAAACCGGCATCGATACTGGCGTTGAGTCGCCGCTCTGCCCGGTTTGCCGCACGGGCCACCTGCACATCGTCGAACGCATGCCGTCGCGGCTAAACGGTTTCTTCCGCGTGGATTCTTCCTGATCATGCTAAACCCCGACCCACTGGCTCGCTCCTCTATCGATGCGCTCACGCGCATCGACATGCGACCCGAGCGCCCGGCTATCCAACCAACCTGCCCAATATCGCCAACCCGCCTTGTTCCAGGCTCCATCCTGAACAGCGCGGACGCTCTCACGCCTTTCCGGCACGCTTCCCCTCCATGTATGTCACTGCGGCGACCGCGCCAGAATCCTATGCGGCAAAGGCGCGAGTTTTCTTGTGCGCTTTATTTGCTGGATATCGCAGCAAGCCGCGTTACGGGCCGATCTCGAAAAGCACGTTGGGTTGCGAAGTCTTTCCGGAGGTCGAGACCGTGATGGAATACTCACCCGCCGGCAATTGAGGTACGGTGAAGTTCACCTGGTACTGCCCGGGGGCGACCAGTCCCGCAAACTGCACCGGCGCATCGGTAGTTCCGATCGTCACGCCGATTCCTGTAATCGGGACCGGCGAAGCAAGGGGGCCTCCCCATGCGGAGGGCCCCAGGCCCGCGGCATATAGCTGGATGATGTCGCCCACCTTCGCCTTACGGCTTCCCGGCACCACGGCAGGATCGCCCATGATCGCATAGTCCACAAACAACGCGGCCGCATACATCTTCGAGCCGGCCTGATAAAAGTACAGGCTCGGTTGGATTTGTGCCACGGGGGCCGTCAGAGAGTTGCTGGCCAGGCCGAGACGCACTACCTGGACCGTAATCGTGCCGCTGATGTTCGAAGGCGCTTGCGCATTCACCTGGCCGGAGCTGATGAAGTACACCGGCACGGGAGCGCCGTTGACCCATACTTCCACGCCGTTCAGGTCGATGGGCAGTGTCGTCGGATCGGAAAAATCGGCGGCGCCCCAAATCCGCGTTGTGTCCGATAAATCCGCACCCTTCACATAGAACCATCCTCCAGGAGTGACCGGGCCGCCGTCGATAAGATTGTCGCTTACGGCGGTAATGACCGGCCCGCTCGACGGCGAGGCCTGGCCCAGCAGTAATATCAAAGCGTCCTGGGAGCTGGTGCCGCCTCCATTGGAGCCCTGAAGCGCGTTCTTCACTGGAAAGTCCGTGGATGTGCCCTCTCCTACGACGTGGATGTTTCCCAGGAGGTCCACCGCGATGCCGCGGCCCGATTCGCTGCCGGAGCCGCCGATAAAGGTCGAGAACAAGGGGGCCGGCGCAACGGCATTGAGCTCCGTAACGAACATGTCGAAGGCGGTGCGCGTGGTTTGAATCGGGTTAGCCAGAGGAAAGTCGCTCGAGTTGGTACGGCCGGTGATGTAGATGTTGCCGGCTTGATCGAGGGCGAGGGCATATGGATCGTCCGCGGAGCCACCCCCCAGATAAGTGGAATAGAGCAGAGCGGAACCGGAAGGATCCAATTTCGAAACGAAGATATCGTCCACGGCATGGCTGGCGAGTTTATTATTGATCGGGTTCACCAGCGGGAAATCTTCAGAGGTTACGATGCCGGTGACATAGGCGCTGCCGGAGGAATCCACGGCAATCGCAGTCCCATAGTCGGTGGCGCTGCCGCCCAAGTACGTGGAATACACGAGCGCGGAGCCGGCGGGATTCAGTTTCGCAACGAACGCATCCACACTGGCGGCATTGGAACCGCGGAAAGGAGACTGAAGCGGAAAGTTCGTCGATGCCGTATAGCCGGTGACGTAGGCATTGCCCGCCGCGTCCACCGCGATTCCGTTCCCTTCATCAACATTGTTCCCGCCCAGGTAGGTCGAATACACCCAGGCAGTTCCTGCCGCATTGATCTTCGCGAGGAAGGCATCGTCCTGCGCGCCCTTCGCGCTTTGAAACGGGTTCACGGTGGGGAAATTGGTGGAGAACGTGCTCCCCACCACGTACGCGTTTCCCATGGCGTCCACCGCGATTCCTGCTGCTGTGTCGTTGGCACTGCCGCCAAGATAGGTGGCGTACACGAGTGAACCGCCTTGGTTCAGCTTGGCAAGGAAGACATCCTGTGATCCCCCGGTCTTCGGCTGGATGGCGCCTTTCACGGGGAGATCCAGCGATCCGGTGTTTCCGGTCACATAAACGTTCCCTTGGACATCCACCGCAATCCCTCTGGCTTCGTCCGTGCCGTTGCCGCCGAAGAAAGTGGTGTATAACCGCGCACCGTTGGGCGCTAACTTTGTCACGAACGCATCCTCCTGGCCAAGGATGCCGAAGCTCGCCGAGCCCACGCCTCCGGCGACGTAGGTATTGCCGATAGAATCCACCGCGACGGCATATGCATAGTCGAGTCCGGTCCCCCCGTAATAGGTTGAATAGATCAGCGGCGGATCGATCACCAACTCCCGGCTGTGGTCATAGGCTCCGACGCGGAAGCGGGCCTCGCCGCCGTGCAGGGTCCACGCTCCGTTAATGGGGACTCGCTCGCCGCCGACTTTCTGATAAACCGACGGTCTCTTGTGGCGATATTCGCTCTTGCCAGTCCGGACCACAAGATCGCCGTTTTGATCGATGCTCACGCGGTCAGCGCCCTGGAAGGTCATGCGGATGTTTTGGGAATCGGCACCGGGAGAGAGGATCCAGTCGTACTCGAGATTGCCGTCGTTTCCGTAATAGACGAGATCGATTCCGGGATAAACACGGGAGTAGCGCACTCTCTCGAAGTTGGGAACGGATGTCTTCCACTTGGCTGGATTGTTACCAATGAAGTAGTTGGTGGTGGAGACCTGCCGGATCTCCCCTGTGATGGTAGCGGCCCGGTTTGCACCTGGGAACTTCGTAAGCAAGGGCAATTGGCCATTTCGGGAGAGCACCGTCTCTCCGTTGTCAAAAAAAATTGTGTAGGAACTGCTCCGTGCGAGATAACGCACCCCGGCAGGAGCTTGGCCTGCATTCGGCTCGAAACTCAACGGGGAGTTGGACCGCTCAACTGCCGGAGCTGCCACCGCTGTGGCGGCAATCAGAAGAAAACATACACGCACGCTTCTTCTCCTCACGGGTTTGAAGTACCTGCGGTGCGACCCACGAAGATCTCAGGGGCTCGTCAAGATCGTGACCGAGTGGCGACTATCATCATCCCATTGTCGCGGGCCTGCGAGAAGACCATCCCCAGCCTCACCAGACGATACGCGGTCTCCAAGGGAGGTGCTTGCCCCTGGTAAACACCGCTTACGGAAGGCGCTTGTCCGATTAGCCCGCAACCAACTTGGCCGAAACCGCCCTGTGGGAGCCGGACCGAGCGGAACGATATTCGTTCATGTCTGAAAGCGCTGCGAACGTCAAGAGGATAAGGCTCTGCTAGGAAGCAACCTGAGCGCCGGCTCCGGGGCCAAGACCGGGCTGGGGTTCGGTGAGAACTGAGCCCCAGAGTCGAATGTGATTTCACGGGATTCCGATGATTGGGTGTCGCAATCATTATTCAGCCTCAAAGGCTAGAACGATATACGCGCTTACCCGTGCGTCGATGAAAGAGCTTGCTGCCGCGGGCCTTGCGGCGCGAGAGACCTCCTGCTGAGTGAGCGCCCACCAAGCAGCTTCGGCCAAGTGGCGCCCGCGAGCCGGCGTTGATTGATCACGATCAAGTTGCTCGTTTCCACAAACGCCCATTTCAGGTTCCGGTTCGTGTGTCCGCCGCTAGAACGTACTCGCGGCACCAGCCCGGCGTAGCTGGCCAAATGTGCGGCCGTCGGAAATCGATCAACTCGGCCGATTTCCAATAGGAGAACCATGCTCAGGATCTTGCCCACCCAGGGTAGCGTTTTCAATTCCTGTTCGACGGCTTCACGGCTGTGCCCGCAAGTTCCGCCAATCGTGTTTTGAGTTGCGTTCGAGCTTCGGTGCCGAACAGATCCGCTCCCGGTATCTGCACGTTATAACGCGCCCGCCTGTCGTGGATACGATTCTTCCCTCGCGTACGCAGCCTCACCAGGGAAATGCGCAAACGAAGTAACTCGCTCGGTGGAATCCAGACTTCCTGCAAAGTACCGTTGCGAAGCAGGATCGCCAGCCCTTTGGCATCCAACCTGTCGATCTTTTTGGTCAACCCCACGCGCCGCTTCGCTTCCAGCGGATTGGACCGTTCCAACTCGTCAACCAACTGGCTCCCGCTCGCTTCCACCGCGATCTCCGAGTGCGCAGGAAGTTGTCCCAGCGGAGGTATCGCGTTCTGCACTCGCCGCCGAACAACAGGATGGTCTTACCGGCGTGGAGCGACGAGTACAGATCCACTTGAGCCTAAGCGCCCCGCGAGCCACTACGTGCGAAAGACCAACGCGCTTCGGGTGATCGTCGAACAAGGCACGCACGTAAGAGATGCGCTATCACCCCCCCAGCGTGTTCCTCGGCGCGGCGCTAACGCTGCTCGCCGCGGCAATTACGCTCCTAATTCGTGCGCAGTCAGCGAAGCGGTAATCCCGCGGTCAGTTCTGCCTACAATCGCAAAGAGAGAATGGCCTCGATTTCTGGCCGTCCGGATTCGTTACTTGCATCGAAAGGAGCGCGGCTTCCCCCTGGAAATCGATCCTCAACGTGAAGCTCGTAGGCGTGATATTCAGCACCTGATAGGAAAACTCAGTAGGGGTTATACGGCGGCGCGACCAGGGACAATGTCAGCCCAGATTGGAATCCCGTGCCCGACACCGTAATGTCTTGAAACCCGTTCGTGGCGGACGGATAGCTTGGACTGAGGCTTGCGATCTCAGGAGGCGGCGGCCCTGGTTGCACCGTGAAATTGAACCGGCCGGAGCGAAGATTTCCGGGATTCACAACCTCGAGGCCGTACGCTCCTGGGATGCTCTGGAACGCGACATTCGCCACCAGTGACGTAGGAGTCGTTACCACGGCGAAAGGCCCGCTGTTAAGGGAAGTAAAGGGGAGTTCATCATGGAAAAAATCGACCGTAGCCCCTGGCATGAACCCTGTGCCTGTGATCGTCAGCTGTTGTAGCACATTGTATGCCGCCACCGGACTCGACGGCGAGATCGCAGTGACGGTCGGCCCCGCCCCCGCCGCTTGCATCGTGAAATTAAGCCGCGCTGACCTCTGGCTGCCAGGATTCACCAGCTCCATCCCATAGCTTCCCGCCTGCGCGTTAAAGTTGAACGACAAGTTCACCGAAGTGGAAGAGTTCACCATGACCTGGCCACCACTCAGGTGGGTGAAGAGCACGCCGCCCAAAAACAGATCCACGCTCATCCCATCCAGGAAGTTCTTGCCTGTGACGATCACCGTCTGCGGATGCAAAGCCACCGGATTGGTCGGGTCCATAGACGTGACCTGTGGCGTCACGTCCCCCGCCTGCGCCGTAAACATGAACGGTGGCGAACTCATCCCATCCGGGTTGACGGCCACCAGCGCGTAGACACCGCTTCTTCCAAGCAGGTCCATCGTAAACGTCAGAGAATACGTAGTCGCGTTCGAAAGCTGTGAGCCACCGTAGGACGCGAGCAATTGGGCTCCATAATATACATCCACCCGCACTCCCGGCTGGAAATTCTTTCCGTTGAGCAGAAAGGACTGTACTCCGATGGACGCGATGACCGGCGAAGGCGTCAAAAGATCTACAATCCAGGGCGAGGTTGACGGAATCACCGTGATCGGGTAACGTGCCGATCTGCGATTGGGCTTGTTCAAGACGTCGATTTCGTAAGAGCCCGGGATCCCGCCGAAATCAACGAACGTGTAGAGAATTGTACTGCTGGAATAAGGGGCTGGCTGGATTTGCAGGTTGGCGATCTTCAGGCCATTGAAATACAACTCGACAACGGCATCCGCATCAAACACACTGCCCTTGAGGATAAGTCCCTGCGTGACTGAGTAGGAAGCGGCGGCATACTGATGCGAATCGAGGAACATCTGATTGGTGTCGATATACACGATCGAGATTGCTGGTAGTGGTCCGGCCTGCTCCACGAAAACATGAGTGGTCGGTATCGGCCCCGCGCCCTGCGTCCCATCCACCAGGAACTGGACCTCCGCGATCGCGGGCAGACCCGGGGGCATTTGCAAGTTCGCTTGCAGAACACCCGCCACCAGACCGGGCGCGTCACCCGCGAAGAGCACCTGCCCGTTTTGCCGCTCGAACGTGGCCGACACCACTCCTGCCGCTATTGGCAAATCGGAGGCCGTATAAACATCGCCGTCCACTCCGGCTGGCTTCGTCTGTCCCGAGCCGGTGCCGTAGAAAACTAAAGCGGCACCCTGAGGCGCAGGGTGGTCGGAGCTATTTAAACTCCCATCTGGATTGATAATCGCGCCAGAAAAGATACTGGGGCTGGCGGCAACCCCACGATAAGTGGAGAGCAGTTCACCAGAGGGCGTGTCCAGGCGGAGTTCCGCCGTCTGGCCTACAGGACTACCGTAAGGAACCACTGCATTGATCTGCCCAGCGGACACGTACAGCAGCGGTGCCGGAAGACTCCCCAGGAATAACTGCACGCCCCCAAGATTCGTTGTTACCCGTCCATTGCCGCCGAGCGTGAGCGCTGCGGGCGCAGCCGGACCAAGATAATTCCCGACAAGGGAAATGATTTCCCCGGACTCATGCCGGCGGGCTTCAGACTGGCCGCGTCAAGAATGGCAGTGAGATCCGGTTTCGGCGATGAAAGAGAAACGTTCACCGGAGACACTTTGTAGATCAGCGCATTGGAGGTGGCAATGTAGAGATTTCCATTCGAAACCGCCAGATCGGTCATGAACAAAATCACTTGCGGGCGGTGCCGTTGGAAAATAAAGTCGGTCCGCGATTATCGGTCAAGAAGGTCTGGATGACTCCGGTGTCCGCATCCACACGCCGCACTCCTCCATTACATTGGAACGAATTTAAATCGCCGATAAACAAGCTTCCGTGGGAATCGAACTTCAAACTGGTCGGATAGCATAATGTGGCGGCTTCCGGAGTTCCACCATCGCCGGTCGGAGTTGCGTACGACGCCCCATTGCCCGCGTATACGGAAACGACGCCGGTCGAATCCATTCGCCACACTCGCGCCAATGTCGGACTTGACACCGCAAGATCGCCGTTAGGCGCAATGGCCACATCGTTCGGACTGCCAATCGATCCCGTATAGTCGGCCGGCCAGCCCCCCAACACAGTCGTGATCGTCCCCGTCTGAGCATCCACGCGCCGCACGCGCCGGTTTCCGGAATCGGCGATGAAGAGGTTCCCACGCGCGTCGTAGGCGATTCCCACGGGATAGTTTAATTGCGCCTGGTTAGCCGGACCCCCGTCGCCCGAAAAACCTGAGGTCGTGGTTCCAGCGATCGTCGTAATGATTCCGCTGGAAAGATCGATGCGCCGCACACGCGCGTTTTCAGATACAACGGCGCGGCCGGAAGCATCAAAGATGATTCGTGCCGGTGCGGCGAGAGCAGCGTTCATCGCGGGAATGCCATCCGAGGAGTCGTCGCCTCCGCCGGCTATGGTTGTCCAAGTCCCATTCGCGGGATTGACGCGAGCAATGGTGTTGCTTTGCAGGGCGGCGTAGATGTCTCCTGTCGGGCTCACCGCGACCGACGTGACCGCGAGGGTCCGCGGTGCCTGGGTCAACTGCGTGATGACTGGCGCCCCCCGCACAGCGAACGCCGTTGAAATCGCCCACGCTACCGCCTTTAGGAAATGACGCATAGGTTAACCAACTAGCCATTATGGCGCTATCGGGCAAAATACGACCACGGATCCCACAATCCGTACATCTTCGATCGCCAGGGAAAACGCGCAAAACGTCACCAATGACGCCGACTAATTCCTCGCGACGCAAGTGCGCCTCATC
>Ga0206927_1163_pt1 | contig 14216 bp, 10 predicted proteins | sample Alteio_BWOrgHeat_60_FD_153249 | JGI IMG/M metagenome (GOLD analysis project Ga0206927, IMG submission 153249) | Enriched cells from forest soil in Barre Woods Harvard Forest LTER site, Petersham, Massachusetts, United States -... | ecosystem: Environmental > Terrestrial > Soil > Temperate forest >... | reverse complement strand
ATCTAATAGGATTTTTAAACGGGAAGGGATGAAAATTGCATCTGAAAGGGCTATTAATCCTTCTAATTCAAGGATGTGAAGGGCATTATAGACTAATGTTGTATTTAAATTATAGGACTCGGAAAAGGAACTTATATCAAAATCGTAACTTACTCCCTTTCCGCTGCCTGATGCTACCTGAAGATAATTTGCTAATGCCTGGTATACTCTTTTTATATCAGATATTTCAGGAAAGCTCATCTCGGCTTTCTTTTCCAAATCAATTTTATCGGAAGCATTGTGAATGAATGTAGCATAGGACTTAACTCCATCTCTTCCAGCCCTGCCTGCTTCTTGATAATAGGCTTCTAAACTATCCGGAAGCTCATAATGGATTACTGTTCTTACATCGGGTTTATCTATTCCCATACCGAAGGCGTTTGTGGCTACCATTATTCGGGTTTTGCCTGATTTCCAGTTATCTTGTTTAGTGCTTCTTAGGATTGTATCTAAGCCGGCATGATAATAATCAGATGAAACTTTGTTTCTTTGGAGGAATTCTACGATTTCTTTGGTCTTTTTTCTATTGCGGACATAGATTAAACCGCTTCCTTTTACTTTGTTCAGGATATTGAGTATGCGCTGGAGTTTATTTTCTTCTTGAATGCCTATATATGCGAGGTTTTCGCGGGCAAAGCTTTGTTGGAATACCAGTTTCTTTTTGAATAATAGTTTTTCTTGAATGTCTTCGCGGACATTTGGGGTTGCTGTAGCCGTCAATGCCAAGACGGGGGCATTATTTATGTGTTCTCTTATATCTGCTATCTTAAGATATGGGGGACGAAAGTCATAACCCCACTGAGAGATGCAATGTGCTTCATCAACTGCAAGGAGATTTACTTTCATTTTTGATATTCTCATTTGAACTATATCGGAGACCAGGCGTTCGGGGGAGAGATAGAGGAATTTTATCTTGCCATAGATGCAGTTGTCGAGAGCAATGTCGATTTCTTTTTTTGATATGCCTGAATATATTGCTATTGCGGGGATTCCTTTTGACTTGAGATGTTCAACCTGGTCTTTCATGAGGGCGATGAGGGGGGAAATTACTATGCAGATGCCTTCTTTCATCATTGCGGGGACTTGATAACAGATTGATTTGCCTCCACCTGTGGGAAGGAGGGCGAGGACATCATTTCCTTCTAAAACAGAATTAATAATCTCCTCTTGAAAAGGACGAAAATGACTGAATGACCAGTATTTTGTTAGTATTTGAAGAGGTGTGTGCATTATGAAGGTGAAGTATTCGCCAAAAAAATAAACAATAAATATAGATTGCAGATGGATGAATTATCTTAACAGGGTAACTTTTCCTACGACTGTGTGGCCTAAATCGACATCGGTGGTGTATGAAACTGAATAAATGTAAGTTCCGACAGGGCATTTTTTTCCATTTGAAAAGTTGCCATCCCATCCGGTGGAGAGGTCACTGGTTTGAAAGATTTCTTGTCCCCATCTATCGAAAATGGTTAATACAAAGCGGATGTTTTCATTGGTAGAGATGGTGAAGAAATCATTTTTGTTATCGCCGTTCGGGGAGAAAGAACTTGGGATATAAAACCCATTCAGGTTGCCGAGGGTGACGAATTCTTCGATAGAATCGCGACAGCCGCCGGCATTCATAATATATAACCAAACGCCGTAAGTAGCAGTATCAGTGGGATATGTATAGTCCGCATTTGCATCGTGGGAGGTGGCTCCGTTTCCTAAAGTCCAGTACCACCAATCGGGGTTTCCGGAGGAGTAATCGGCAAAATTGACTGTGTAACCATTTACCACTGTCCACGAGAATTGTGCTTTAGGATTCGGGGAAACAATAGCAATGCCGGTTGCAATTGCCTGACATCCGTTGGCATCGGTGGCGGTAACGGTATAATTATAAGACCCTGCGCCTGGATAAATGAATAGGATTGTTTGGGTATTGGAATTGACATTTAAGCCTGAATCTCCGACAAAAGAATAGGTATAAGGTCCTACACCGGTGAAGGAAGCAGTGATGGTAGTGGGGTCGCCGATGCAGGAAGAAATGGCGGAAGTGGTGCCTGTAATAGGTGGAGGAGCATTGATTGTGACAACGGCAAGACCTCCGCATCCGGTATTATCAGTTGCAATAACTGTGTAGGTTCCGGCGGCAAGACCTGTAACATTTGAGGTAGTATCTCCATTAGACCAGAGATAGGTATAGGGACTGGTTCCGCCGGCGCCTGTGGCAGTAGCTGTTCCATCGGTATTTCCAAAACAGGAAACATCGGTGTGGATTGTGGTGCAGGTAACTCCGCTATTTATGATTATCGGGATGCTATCATAAATGCCTACGTTCCCGCATAAATCGGTAACGGTATCAACAAGATGTAAATAATAGGTGCCGCCGGCATGGATGGGAGGAGTAAAGTTAATGGTGAACATCTTATCGTGATTTCCTCCGGCAGCACAGACAGGGCTGATGACAGAGTTGATGGTATAAGCACCTCCGGGACCAGTGAAAGTGAAGTCGGTGGATTGAACGGTGCTGCAAAGAATATTCTCAGAGAAAGTAAGGATGATTGCGCTTGTTCCGCAGCTAATGGGAGTATCAATGGAAACCATTCGGGGAGGAATGTTATCGAATATCTGGGCGGTGGAGGTGCTGAAATCAATGGTGTAACCTGACTGATTGACTGTGGAATTATTGGAGATATTGATTACATAAGTTTCGCCGGCAAGAACGGGAATAACGGCATTGAAGGGCGTTCCTCCTGCACCTTGAGCATTAAATGCTGAACCGCCATTAGGACCTGTGGCTCCGAAGGTAGCTGAATAATTGCAGCTTACTTCGAGAGAGGAATCGGTAAATATATCGGCACAGGTGGCATTGGTGAGATTAAAAACAGCCCAATCATAGTCGTCATTAAGGTTATTGGGTGTGATAAGAAAGCTGCAGTTTCCACTTGTTTGAACGGTGAAAGTGTACCAGACATCATTTAATTCGCCTGATGAAAGGCATGAATAAGCGGGGTTGATTTCGTTGGTAATGTTTCCTTCGCCTATGTATGTGGTGGTTGTGGAATATTGATTCTGACAGATGGGAATAGCATTGATGCAATCCTGCTCAGGAGCATTTTGTGCGATGCTTATTTTGCCGATGAAAAAGCAAACTAAACACAAAATTAAAAGGTTTTTCATTGTTTATAACTTATAAAAAGGTAATATTGCATCCCTGAATTAAGGTTACAAAAATAAACAAATAATATGGAAGAAGTAAAAAAGTTATTAGAATCATCGAAACAACAGTTCCTTGATGAATTGTTCGAATTATTAAGAATCCCCTCTGTTAGTGCAGATCCTAAGCATAAAGGTGATGTAGCGAAAGCAGCAGAATATGTAAAAAAGAAACTCTCCGATGCAGGTGCAGATAACGTTGAGGTATTCCCGACAAAAGGGCATCCTATAGTTTATGGAGAAAAGATTATTGACCCAAAACTCCCTACCATAGTGGTCTATGGTCACTATGATGTGCAACCTGCCGACCCGATTAATCTATGGACTTCCCCTCCTTTCGAGCCTGTTATAAAGGATGGAAAGATTTATGCGCGTGGTTCCTGCGATGATAAAGGTCAGGTTTATATGCACATCAAGGCTTTTGATTTGATGATGAAAACCAAGACGCTTCCCTGCAATGTCAAGTTTATGATTGAAGGAGAAGAGGAAGTAGGTTCCGAGAATCTTGGAGATTTCGTGAAGAATAATAAAGCTAAATTGAAAGGCAATGTCATTCTTATCTCAGATACAAGTATGATTGCAAACGATACCCCGAGTATTGATGTTGGCTTGCGCGGATTGAGTTATATGGAAGTGGAAGTCACAGGTCCTAACCGCGATTTACATTCAGGAGTGTATGGCGGTGCGGTTGCCAATCCGATAAATATTCTTTGCAAGATGATTGCCGATATGATTGATGAAAACCGTCATATTACCATCCCCGGATTTTATGATGATGTCCTGGAAGTGAGCAAGGAAGACCGCGCAGAGATGGCGAAAGCGCCTTTCAATCTTGATGATTACAAAAAAGATTTAGCTATCAATGAGGTATTGGGAGAGAAAGGATATTCCACGTTGGAAAGAACTTCTATCCGACCTACTTTGGATGTGAATGGTATATGGGGCGGCTACACCGGCGAAGGTTCCAAGACGGTATTGCCTTCAAAAGCATCGGCAAAAATATCTATGCGATTGGTTCCGAATCAAAAGAGTGCAAAGATGTCTGCCCTCTTTCAGAAATATTTCGAATCCGTTGCTCCCTCTTATGTAAAGGTCAAAGTTACTGCCCATCATGGTGGCGAGCCTGTTCTTACTCCCACCGATTCCATTGCATTTAAAGCATCGAGCATGGCTATGGAAAAGACTTTTGGCAAGAAACCCATCCCTACCCGCAGTGGAGGAAGTATCCCTATTGTTGCCCTGTTTGAGCAGGAATTAGGAATCAAATCCGTGCTCATGGGCTTCGGTTTAGACTCCGATAACATCCATTCTCCCGATGAACATTACGGCATATTTAATTATATGAAAGGCATCGAAACGATTCCTTACTTCTTTAAATATTATACGGAGCTGAGTAAATAGGTTAAAGTCTAAAGTTTAATTTGAGACTATCAAGGTTTTTAAAACCTTGATGGTCTTTAGTTTACTAAATATCGGTATTTACTATGCTCATAGGCATAATTGTTTTGATGATATGCCACCTAAAATAAAAGAAGCCCCATAAAATTAACAAAGGACCAAATATTAAACCTATATAATGATGAGTAACAATTGCAGCTATCAATACAATTATTCCAGCTAAAAATACTGCTAAACCCCACGTCCAAGGCCAAACAATATTTAAATCAGCCAATATGAATTCAAAGATAAATTTCATTAAATGAAAAGAATACGTTTCATTATCGGCAATAACCTTAGTGGCGATTTTAGTTCCTAACTTTTCTTTTTCCTGATAATTAGCAATCATTTCTTCTTCTTTAGTTCTTGGAAAATTTAATTCTTCATTCATGATGTATTTACGATATATTCGATTGTAATCATCTACTACTTCCTCAGCTCTCAATACCTCGAATCCCATTCGAATTTTGATAAATTCTTCTTTGTTGTTAGTTGATAAAGCTATTTTAGTTTTCTTTAGATAATTTTTAAAAAGACCAAAGGCAGTATATTTATAATTTAGTTCCAATATCTTGTAGTAATCATTCATTTCCATTTTGCCTGATTTTTATTATAAACTCCTATTAAACATCATTCAAGTTTTTCATCATGCAAACATAGATATTTTTTTAATCAATGATGAATCCTAGGAAATTAACTTTACAAAGTTCTAAACTTTTATAATTTGGATACATTCAAAAAAGCTACCTATATATATAGTGTATAAATCATCCTAAAACCAGTAAAATTCCTCTCCATCCGCCCGATTCCCTCTTTTTGCTCCCTCATTTTACAAAAAATCAAGGATAAAATAACCGAATTTGTTGGTTGGTAGAGACGCAATTAATTGCGTCTCTAAATTGTAATGCAAATTTCCACCCCCATCACCACGATTTCCTCTTTTGAGGAATCATTTCTCAAAAAAACAGTTTGTATGGATATACGTAAACTTACATTATTATACGCCATACTTACATTATCATACGCTACACTTACATTATTATACGCCATACTTGCATTATCATACGCACCACTTGCATTATTACACGCCACACTTGCATCATCATACGCCACGCTTGCATTATTACGCGCCACACTTGCATCATCATACGCCTCGCTTGCATTATTATACGCACCGCTTGCATTATCATACGCCATACTTGCATTATCATAATAGCCATTCGGCGAGCTAAAATGCATTAGAACGTATATTAGCCACGATCTTCCATTTTAATTGATAAAGTGCCACTTTTGTCAAAAAGCAATAAAATGCCCGTGAGTGCCCTTTATTTGTGTTTTAAGGCGTTTTGTGGGTAATTATCAGTTTTTATGATATTTGCTTTTAGCTTATAAAATTATCAAATGGAGATGCGAATTAACTTTACTAAAGCATGGTTCATCCCTCTGATTTCCATATAATTACAAGTGTTTTGGATATCATAAGGGTGATTTTAACTGTAAAAAGATAAATTTCGGCTCTCCCTTCATTCATTCTCATAATCCCCACGGGGAGTGTCATTATACCCATGGGGAGTATTGGTATCCCTATGGGGCATATCATTGTTCCTGCGGGGAATATTATTAGAGCTTTGGGGCGTGTCATTAGACCTATGGGGAGCATCATTAGTACTACGGGGTGTATCATTAGCCCCATGGGGTACATAATCAGTACTTCGGGGAGTGCCATAATGCATACGGGGAGAACGAATATTGCTCCAGTTTATCTGAAATTAATGAAAATCGGCATCTAAATCTTTACATCTGATATCATTAATAATGAAATTCAGTAAACATTAAACCTTAAACTGTTAGTTTCTCCCCATATTCAAAACTAAACAAAGGCATATTACACACCTGACAAAGCTCGCATTTAGTGAAGTTTATCCAGTGGTCACGCTCATTATAGGGGAATTTATTTACTGCACTTCGCAAGGTAATCTTTTGTTTCAATGCCAGCTTGCCCATCATCGGATGACGAAGGTAATAACTCATGGCACGGAACGGATGTTTAGACAGCGTTTCTGTTGCAGTTGGATATTTGGTCAATAACCTCACACAAACAATATCAAGATTTTGTTCCAATGCTTTCTCATCAAATACCTGCACGTCAATTCCATAACCGATTGTCAATACATCTCCGCCCCAATCGCGACTTATGGAATGGCTCAGCAATTTTGAATCGGTAGAGATTAATAACTTCCTGTCCTTCTTCATTTCTTTGGTTCGAGTGATGTGGAATTTATCATTCTCATAATCAAAATTGAAGTACTCTGTAGTTGTCATGTCCTTTAACTGAACTGCAAACTTTGCTTCTGCAAGCACCGTTTTATCAAAGAGTTTTTTATTTTGGTTGATAAAGATTAATAATTTATCCAGAAGAGATTTAATATCCTCTTCATTAATAATATCAATACGATTAATCTCTTTTATCTCCTGTGGATAAGTAGTATCTATCAGATGATTCAAGCTATTGTTTTTTTGTTCCATATAATAAGGAGAGACGGCATGAAATCCATCTTCATCAAAATAATCTCCCGGATTAACGATGCAGAATTTAGTCTTTGTTTCCTTATCAAAATACTTCTTATAATATTCCTCCAAAAGCTCGCGTGGGAATTTAATATCATTAATCCATCTCTTATCATCAGCCAAAAGAACAAAGCCCGGAGCAAAGGGAATTGCCATATCCGGCTGAAGATATTGAATGCTCTTGCAGAAATTATTTGCAAAATATTGTTCCCTTATCTTTGCCACTTCAACATCATCCTTATCTTTGTAATGAACAGTATTCGGGAAGTAACCCGCACCGCTCCATCCCGAGAAAAGATAATCAATATGCTCCCATCGCTTCTTAATTTCAGATAGAAACATCTTAACAACATTTTCATGATGAGAGTTCAAAGCATCATTGATGTTTACAATCACTTTACCTTTGTGTTCAATCACAATAACACTCTCCAAAGCAAAGCCTACAAAGGTAATTGAGGTATCTTTTGAAAGATTGTATTTCTTAAAACTCACAGCTTCTGTAACATTATTAAATCCATTCTCTTTTAAATATCCTTTCACTCCTTTCCTCCATTGAAAAGGAAAATAAATCGTTGCATCTTTTGGCAATTCCATTAATGATTCAGGGTGGAGATGATCCTCATGCCCATGAGAAAACACAATGTTCTTAACATCCTTTAGTATATCAGTATTAACAGGTTTTGGAAACAATTGCCATTGATTCATATAAGCACCACCTTTAAACCAAGGGTCAACAACCAAAGAAGTTTCTTTGGTTTCAATGTAAAGGCAGGAATGGCAGAGGTATTCTATTCTCATAGGTGAGAGGTTAACGAGTGTTAATGAAATATATTGCTTAATAAAAAAGAAGGAACCTAAAAGTAATGATCAGAAAAGAAGGGAATGAACCAATTAAGGAGATTTGACAACCTTCATTTCTTTAAAATAATAAATCTTTCCTCCGATTTCTTATCTGTTATAATAGTATCTGTAATTGATAGAAGTAAAGAATCAACCACTGCACCCTTATCAGCAATAACAAATTGCAGGTTATTATCTTTGATATAATCAATCCGGCTTTCTGCCTCTGATTTGAACTTGCTTGTTGACTTCTGCTTTTCAATATAACGATTAAAAAACTGCATGCTTTCAATTATTTTTTCCTGCGGGCGATAGAATGGATAATCCCAATGTTTAATACTATCGGTGCTTTGGAGCAGGGTAATATTGACATTATTTTTTATCAAAGCAAGATAAGGTCTATAGGAATAAACATGAAATTTTGTCCTGAAATTATCATAAGGTCCCTTAAATACGGTAAGATGCCCACCCTGATTATTCAGAGTCAATAACTTTTCTTTGACTGTTTGAAGATATTCGGGAGAATAAATAATTGATGACTTATTTTTATCATCAATAAGGTTATTATAGGTATATTTAAAACACAGGAGACCCCATATTCCCAGTGCTATATATATTAAGTATAGTTTTATAGAATTTAGCCTGCTTATTAAAAGAATTGCTATTGTAAAAAAATAGATGCTGACAGCAGGAATCGATGCATTATCGAATAGTTGAATAGAATCTGATTTTAAAGTAAAAACAGACCAAAGAGTTGTAGATATAATTATTAACAATACTACAAACCAAGTTAATTGAATTAAGGTTCTTTTAATTGTTTTATCCTTTTTCCAAAGGAAGTAAAACGCAAATATAAAAGGGAAGAAAATTAAGATGATCTCTATAATAGTTTTAGAGGTATTATTAAATGCTGTTTTGAAATTTGCAAGAGATGAAAAGGTATATTTAACCATAAAGAAAAGGGAGGGGCTATCCTTCCAAAAAGAAGTGGTATTGTTTAATGAATAAAACACATTACAAAATATAATTGTAAGTATGGATGCCAAAATGATTTTATATTTATTGTCTGTTCTTAAATATAAACACATAATAATAACAACAAATGGAATGGTAGTTACAAGAGAAATATTTAAGAAACATCCAAAAAGTAAAATTAATAATGCAATGTTTATTCGTTGTTTTAAGAATAATAAGAAAGAAGCTATGAAAATGATGGCTGTTATACAATATTTCTGCCGCATAAAAGGATTATCAAAAAAGAAATAATCATGACGGTGATATAACTCTATTGGAAAAAGAGGCAGCTTAAACCCTTCAAAGAAAGGGAGGAACAAGCATAATACAATATCAATAATACCGACCCTTTTAACAGAACTGACAAGAGCTAATCCACCAAAGTATAAAACAAGAAATAAAATTCCATTCAGAGAAACCTGTTGAACCAACAGGGTATTTAAACCCGGGAACCGGATAATAATTGCAGTTAGCCAAAGTTCGAAATAATGATATGGACATGGACTATTTGTGTTGAAATAATCAAAATAGGAACTTTCAACCCTGCTATAATTAAGATAATCGGATGCCCTGGCATAGAAAACCCTATCTATTTCGGGAGGGACCAGGATATGATTATTAGCATCCCAAAGAAAAAATAAATTATATCCACAAACTAAGAACAAAACTACAATGCAAAGGAGAATTGTCTTGCCATCTATAAACAATGTTTTAAGAAATGATTCACGTTTCTCATCGCGCTTAATATTAGCTGATAGAATAAATCCAAAAGGTATCAGAAGCCCTGTCATTATGGTATTGAAATGAGTAATTATAATGGAATAAATAAAAACGGCGGCAATAATTCCACATAATAAATGAGCGAAGACTTTGAGAAAGGTATTATTTAAAGAAATTTTCAGAGCATTGAAAATAGCCCCACCCACTAAATAAAAGATTGTCGCAGCAAAAACGGAAACCAGGAAGTAAATTATCAGTGTTTCTATCATGTTTGAAGAGTAAATAATCCTTTATTTTTCATCCTACAAACATAAACAAATAACCTGAATAGAAAGTTTATTATAATTTTATTTTATTATTCATAAAAACGTTGTATCTTTGTCACGGAAGAAAATAAGAAATTGTGAAGATATGTTAAGACAAAACTTACAACAGAAATTACAGCAAAAGCTTAGTCCACAACAGATACAGTTGATGAAATTGCTTCAGGTTCCTACTATGGAACTTGAACAACGGATTAAAGAAGAGATGGAGATAAATCCTGCTTTGGAAGAGGGGAAGGATGAGGATGAAGAACAAAATGATGAGTATGATTTGGATGGAGAGGGTGATGGAGAAGGCAAGGATGATGAGAATTTAACTGATGTCAATGAGGATTTTAATATCGAGGACTATCTTCAGGATGATGATACTCCGGATTATAAATTAAGTGCAAAGAATAAGGGTGCTGACGATGAAACCCGTGAAATTCCAATGGCATTACAGATTAGTTTCATTGATACACTTGCAACCCAATTGGGAATGTGTATGTTTGATGACCGTCACATGATTATTGCTGAGCAAATCCTTGGTAGTATTGATGATGATGGTTACTTGAGAAGACCTATGGAAGCGATAAAAAACGATTTGCTTTTTTCTCAAAATATTGAATGTACTGAAGAGGAACTGGAAGATATAATGAAAATGATTCAGACTTTTGACCCTCCGGGAGTTGGAGCGCGAGATTTGAAAGAGTGTTTATTATTGCAATTACATAGGATTCCACATCCTAATGAAACTGTTCAACTTGCAATAAGGATAGTTGAGAAAATGATGGATGAGTTCTCTAAAAAACATTACGATAAAATTGCAAAGCATTTTGATATTGACGATGAGAAGTTAAAAGATGCAATACATGAAATAATTAAACTTAATCCTCGTCCCGGTAATACTTTTACATCATCAGCCAGAAGCCAGGAGCATATTACCCCTGATTTTATTCTAACAAATTCGGAGGGAGAAATGGATGTTTCACTTAATTCGCGCAATGCTCCTGATTTAAGGATCAGCAGGACTTATGTTGAGATGTTGCAGGATTATACAAAAAATAAAGATAAACGAAATCATAAAAACAACAAGGAAGCGGTAGCATTTGTGAAACAAAAACTAGATGCTGCCCGATGGTTTATTGATTCTCTAAGACAGCGCCAGGAAACATTACTTGGCACCATGCAAGCTATTCTTGTATATCAAAAGGAATTCTTTACCACAGGTGATCAGACAAAATTGAAACCAATGATTTTGAAAGATATTGCTGAGATTACTGGCTTGGATATTTCTACAGTTTCTCGTGTTTCAAACAGCAAATATATTCAAACTCCTTTTGGCACTTATTTATTAAAAAGTTTCTTTTCGGAATCCATGTCCACTGAAAGCGGAGAGGAAGTAAGTAATCGTGAGGTTAAGAAAATTCTCTTAGATTGTATTGAAGCCGAGGATAAAAAGAGACCTGTAAATGATGATAAACTTGCAAAGATTCTTAAAGACAAAGGATATAATATCGCCCGAAGAACTGTCGCGAAGTATCGCGAAATGATGGGTGTTCCGGTTGCTAGATTGAGAAAAGAAATATAATTCTATCTCTTGCCAAAGATAATTGCCACCATTATTTCCTGGGTATTTCATCCCTTGCTGATGCCTTTTTATGGGTTATTATTAATCTTTCATTACAATACCTATTTAAAATACAATCTCCCAGAAGGGGCAATTATGGCAATCTATAAGGTTGTGATTGCTACAACATTCATTTTTCCTGTAATCAGTGTATTGATATTTAAACTAAAAGGAAGCATCAAATCATTGCATCTTGAAACAACACAGGAAAGAAGATACCCTTTCCTCATCACGGCAATATCTTATATGTTAGGATATTATTTGTTGCAGCGTTTGGAACTACCAACGATATTTAATAGAGTTATTTTAGGAGCAACCGTTTCTGTTACACTCTCAGTAATAATAACTCTTGGATGGAAAATAAGTGTGCATTCAATCGGGATAGGAGGAATTATCGGAACCCTTTTAGCTATGTCTCAAATACTTTTTGTGGACGTGAGGTTACCTTTGATAATATCCATTATTGTAGCTGGAATAATAGGAAGTGCACGATTAAGTTTAAAAGAGCATTCTCCATCACAAATATATTCAGGAATTTTAATCGGGTTCCTTTCTGAGTTCCTGATTCTTATGATAAATCCTTATTAGGATTACATACTTATTCCACCAAATTGCGGAGTAAACGTTATACCTAAACCGAAGGGAATAACCCCAGAACTACCTGATTTGAATAAAGTATTTAAAGCATAGAACCCACACAAACTGAATTTTCCATAGCCAATTCTTCCTGTAGCACAAAACCTCCAGGAATCAATGTTTGGAGTATTATAAAGTTTATCTTTAATGATATCCGATACAAACTTTAGATGGTCTTGCAATAAGTATCCTGCTTTAGCTCCAATTGCTATTTTAAATCGGTTTCCATTGTGGATATGTGATGTGCGAATACGGAATTCTAATGGAATCTCTAAATAGTTGGTCGAAAGTTTATTCATATTATACTGGGTACTATCTATCGGATTCAATATGGTATTGTTATTTATCTGATCAAATCTTGCATTGCTATTCACATTTGTAGAAGATATTCCGATACCATAAGCTATACCTAAATGTTCATTGGCAAAAGCCTTATCCGCCATAAGATAAAATTCAAAACTACGAGACTTTATCCAGTTAGTGGCTATACCAGGAGGTGTTTTCATCCAGGAATCTAACATAAAGTTAAAAATAATTCGCTCTTGCTTAGATGAGGGTTTATGAATCTTTGGTTTTTCATCGCTATCCTGAGCAGAAACAAAGTTAATTGTGACTAATAATGTCACTAATAATAAGAAATATTTTTTCATTTTAATTTAAATGATTTGGTTTAAGTGGCAAAGATACATTAAAAAATATACATGAGAACATTATTAAGAATATGGATTACCCTGAAAAAAATTTGTAACTTTACGCCTGCTAAATAAAGTATTCAGTTTATGAAGAAGATTGTAACATTTATTGTCCTTTTGTTTTTGTTTGCGGGCTGCTTTTTCAGCAGTAAGATAAGCAATGAAAACCTAGCTTATACTTACCATAGCAGCGCTGCATTTTTCCATCCCGAATTTATTGTTTATCATTTCTCTATTGACAGTTCTCGCCTTTATTATAAGTTAAATACTGACGAGCTACTTTATACCAAGCAAGATGACCAGCGTTTCAGCGCCGTCTTCAAAATAACTTATCTTTTATATAATTCTATTGATGCTAAGACAAGTGCAGATAGCGGCTCTGTTATTGTGAAAGACAGCCGAGGCAACTCTCCTTCAAATACCCTTATCGGTCATCTTGATTTTAAATCTGGCATCATGCCCTACGGTGTTCTTGAAGTTAAAATAAGTGATTTAAACAGGAAACAGAGCGCCAATTTCTTTGTAAAGACTGATAAATCAACCAAACAAAGCAGGCAAACTTTCTTAGTTTCTCTCAAAAACTTTAATCAACCCTGTTTTCATAATTATGTTACTTCAGATGATACTTTTAAAATTCAAAATAGAGACCCTAATGTTACCAGTTTGATTGTAAAGTATTATAAACGCAATTTCCAGATAGCTCTTCCGCCCTTTGCAGTTGAAAACCCACAGGGCTTTGATTACAAACCTGATAGTTTATTTACCGTTGACATCAGTAACAATTCTTATTTTACATTGAAAAAGGAAGGCTTCTATCATTTTCAGATTGATACAACAGCAAATCGGGAAGGGCTTACCATTTATCGTTTCCAGGAAGACTTTCCTACAGTTGCAAATTCATTGCAGTTGATAGAACCCTTAAGATATATTAACACGCGTAAGGAATTCGATGATATGTTTGCAAATCAAAATAAGAAACTTGCACTAGATAAATTCTGGATGGGAATGGGTGGAAACCAGGAGCGTTCAAGGGAATTAATAAGGAGATATTATAACCGTGTCCTGAATGCAAACATTTATTTTTCATCACATATGGAAGGTTGGAAGACAGACAGGGGTTTGATATTTATTGTATTCGGT
>Ga0206927_1159_pt1 | contig 14358 bp, 12 predicted proteins | sample Alteio_BWOrgHeat_60_FD_153249 | JGI IMG/M metagenome (GOLD analysis project Ga0206927, IMG submission 153249) | Enriched cells from forest soil in Barre Woods Harvard Forest LTER site, Petersham, Massachusetts, United States -... | ecosystem: Environmental > Terrestrial > Soil > Temperate forest >... | reverse complement strand
AAGATTCCGACACTGTTTTATTAGACCATAAAGAAATAAAAAAGTTCGGAACCGTGGGTGCTGTGGCTCTCGATGCACATGGAAATCTTGCTGCAGCAACTTCTACAGGTGGCATGACTAACAAACGTTTTGGAAGGATTGGTGATAGTCCCGTTATTGGTGCCGGAACTTATGCAAATAATAATACTTGCGCTATTTCCTGCACCGGTCATGGCGAGTATTTTATCCGCTCGGTTGTGGCTTATGATATATCTTGTCTGATGGAATATAAAGGGCTTTCATTGCACGAAGCATGTCGGATTGTAGTAATGGATAAACTGGTGAAGATGGGCGGAGAAGGTGGTTTGATAGCAATAGATAAATCAGGAAATATAGAGTTGCCATTTAATTCGGATGGGATGTATCGTGGCTGGAAAAAGAATGGAGAAAACATTGGAACAGCAATTTATAAGAATTAAAAAACAGAAATGATTAAGATTAAAAATTATATCAACGGAACATTAATCGAACCTCTATCGCAAGAATACATTGATAACTATAATCCCGCAACCGGAGAAGTTTATTCTTTGATTCCTGATTCCGATGAGCGAGATGTGAATGTTGCTGTGGAAGCGGCTTTGAAGGCTTTTAAAACATGGTCGGTTACTCCTGCTGAAGAACGTTCGAAAATACTTTTAAAGATTGCATCAATCATTGAAAACAAGCTTGATGATTTAGCAAAAGCCGAGTCAGTTGATAATGGAAAACCATTTTGGTTGGCTAAGAAGATTGATATTCCAAGGGCTTCTGATAATTTTCGATTCTATGCAACAGGCATACTTCATTTCGCATCAGAATCTCATGCAATGGAAGATTCGGCATTGAATTATACTTTGAGAACTCCGATAGGCGTTGCAGGCTGCATCTCCCCCTGGAATCTTCCATTATATTTATTCACCTGGAAAATTTGTCCTGCACTTGCTGCCGGAAATACAGTGGTTGCAAAACCATCAGAGATTACTCCCATGACAGCTTATCTATTATCTGAAATATGTATTGAAGCTGGCTTACCCAAAGGTGTTTTAAATATTGTTCATGGTTATGGACATAAGGTTGGAGCCGCGATAACTTCTCATCCTGATATCCCGGTTATTTCCTTCACAGGAGGAACTAAAACCGGTGAATCCATTGCAAGAACCGCAGCGCCAATGTTTAAAAAACTTTCATTGGAGCTAGGTGGAAAGAATCCGAATATTGTTTTTGCTGATTGTGATTTAGATAAAGCTGTGAAGACTTCTGTTCGGGCTTCCTTTACCAATCAAGGCGAGATATGTTTATGTGGCTCAAGGATATTTGTTGAGAAATCTATTTATGAGGAATTCAAGAAAAGATTTTTGAAAGAAACAGAGAAAATGATTGTTGGTGATCCATCAAAGGAATTCACTAAAATCGGCGCCATTGTTTCAAAGCCACATTACGATAAAATTCTATCTTATATAGAACTCGCAAAAGAAGAAGGAGGGAAAATATTATCCGGTGGAAATTCAGTTCAATTGGAAGGAGAATTTAAGAACGGGTGGTATATCGAACCAACAGTTATTGAGAACCTGTCATTTGATTGCCGTACCAATCAAGAAGAAATATTCGGACCGGTTGTAACATTGATGCCGTTTAAAACAGAAGAAGAAGTTTTAGGATATGCCAACAGTACCAAATATGGTTTAGCAGCATTATTATTTACAGAAAATCTAACAAAAGCACATCGTGTTGCTGCAAAGATTCAAAGTGGAATTGTTTGGGTGAATTGTTGGTTACTGAGAGATTTAAGAACTCCATTCGGCGGGATGAAACAATCAGGAGTGGGAAGAGAAGGTGGCTTCGAAGCACTAAGATTTTTTACTGAAGAAAAGAATATTTGTATTAAATTCTAATTTGATTTCGTTTATTATTTTATTGATTAATAATCAAAAATGAAACTCCTCGATAGGAAACAAACGATGTTCGTCTTTGGATTGATAGTAATATTAATATCAATCAACTTCGTTATTTCTATCATCAGCACCATTCATTTATTAAGCGTCCCTGAATATGTATCCAATTCTCATCTAGTAATATATGAGTTTGAAGCTACAAAATCTGAACTGAAAGAGGCTGAGATAACCACGAGTTCATTTATTATTACAGGCGATGAAAGTTATTTGGTCCCTTTCACAAATTCCGTTAACAATATAAAAGCGCATCTGAATCGTGTCACTCAATCAGCTGAAATCAATATAAACATCAAACCCAAAGTAATTGAATTATCTTCAAAAATTGATGATATGATCGAAGACCTTAATGATGGAATTGACACAAGGAGAGACGAGGATTTTACTGCTGCCCAGGAATATATTTCTTCGGATGATTATAAACTTTTATCCACTGATATAACCAATAAGATTACTTCTTTACAGGATGATGAGAGAAATCTGAACGAAACTTTTGAGTCACATATTAAAGAGGCAAAGAACCGTGCTATACGGACTTTTATTATATCAGCAGGTTCAATGGCAATTATGCTTATTATCTTTTATTTCCAGTTTATTGAAAGAGAACAAAAGAAACGAACGGAAAAGGCTAAAAGAGAAATTGAATCCCGTTTCCAGGCTATTATTGAACATAGTTCTGATGTTATTATGCTTGTTGATAAAGATGGAAGAATTCTTTATGTGGGACCATCAATCACAAACCATCTGGGATATTCTGTTGAAGAATCTTATGGATTGGAAATGTTCGATCTTATTCATAAAAATGAACGATACAAGGCAACAAGATTATTTAAAGAAATGCTTGAAAACCCTGGTGATCTCTTTCCTTTTCTTTATCGGATCATTCATAAAGATGGAAGTTATAGTTGGATGGAAGGGATTGCCGCTAACCTTATAAATAATCTTAATCTTAAAGCAATAGTTATAAATCTTAGAGATGTTTCTGAACGCATTCAATTTGAAGAAAAAATCAAACAATCAACAAGTGAGATTGAAGATCTTTATAACAATTCACCTTGCGGTTATTATTCTCTTAATAGTGAAGGGCTTTTCCTAAGAGTAAACGATACTTTCCTGAAATGGACAGGATATTCAAGAGAAGAATTGGTGAACAAAATGAAGTCTATTGAAATCATGAGCCATGATCATTTGCATCTATTTTATGACAATTTTGCTTCATTCATGACAAGAGGATTTATCAATAATCTTGAATTTGATTTTATTCGAAAGGATGGTAGCAAACTTTCAGTATTATTAAATTCTACAGCCATCAGGAATGCAAAAGGCGAATTTGTCATGACTCGTTCAACGGTTGTGGATAATACGGACAGAAAAAAAGCTGAAATTGCATTAAGAGAAAATGAAGAGCGCTTCCGAATGATAACAGAGAACATGCAGGATATGGTTTGTCAGCTTCTTGATGATGGTACTATATCATATATTTCTCCGTCGGTTCATGATTTATTAGGATACGAACCCCAGGAACTTTTGAATACAAATGTTTATTTGCTCATTCATCCCGATGATTTGGAAAGAATTAGAAACGAAGTTGCTAAGAAATTAGAAAAAGGGGTTTCTGAAACTTTTCTCGAGTATAGAATCTGTAAAAAAGATGGCTCATATACTTGGTTTGAAACGAATATTCATCCGATAAGAAATAATTATAGAGAAGTAATAAATATTCAAACTTCATCAAGAGATATTACTATAAAGAAAAACATAGAACTTGAATTAAAAGATTCAATGAATGAATTAAAAAGATTTTCTTATGAGGTCTCAGCAAACCTAAGCGAGCCTTTAAGTTCCCTGAATGATACTGCAAATAATCTTTATTTAAAATGCAAAGATAAAGGTGATGAGTTTTCGTATAAAGAACTTTCAAAAATAATTTCAACATCGAAAAGAATGCAGGATACCATCACCAAACTGCTTGAATATTCAATGATAAAAGGTGATGAAAAGAACTTCAAAACAATTAGCATGCATGAATTTATTAACTCTCTTACACATATAGCTACGGCAAACGAGATGGATACCTCCTTTAAAATTGTAACTCCGTCTGTTCTTCCTTCAATTCTTGCTGATAAGGATCTTATTGAAAAACTATTGTTAAATCTTTTAGATAATTCCATCAAAAATAAAAGTGATCAGGATTTGGTTATTACTATCGAACATAAAGACCTTAAAGATGAATGGGTCTTTACATTCTCAGATAATGGAAGTGGTTTTGAAATGAAACATGCTGATAAAATATTTCAGGAGTTTCAAAGAATAGATAATGATATTAATAATCAAGGCTCAGGTCTGGGACTAGCAATTTGCAAAAAGATTGTAGAACAACATGGAGGTAACATAGGAGTTGTTGCCGAACCAGGTAAAGGTGCTACCTTCTATTTCAGCATTAAAAAGCCTGTTTGAGTTATTAACATTAGCTCGTTAAGAAGTAATTGAAATTTTTCTTTCCATTAAAAAATTACGATATATCTTTGCAATGTTTTGTAGTAATAGTGTTATTTATTTGTAAATTACTTAAACCCGCTCTTCCATGGCGGGTTTTTGTATTTTAATGCTAATTTTGCACGCATGGAAAATAACAAAAGAGTTCGTTTAAGATTTGCCCCAAGTCCGACAGGACCATTACACATTGGCGGTGTCCGTACCGCATTATTCAACTATCTGTTTGCAAAACATCATGGTGGTGATTTTTTATTGAGGATAGAAGATACTGACCAAACACGCTATGTTCCGGGCGCCGAGGAATATATCATTGAATCACTTAAATGGGTTGGGATTAAAATTGATGAAGGTGTTTCTGTTGGTGGAAAGTACGAACCTTATCGTCAATCTGAACGGAAAGAATTGGGTATTTATAAAAAGTATGCTGATCAATTAATTGCAAGTGGTCATGCTTATTATGCATTTGATACAGCCGAAGAATTAGATGCTATGCGGGCAAGATTGACCGCTGCAAAAGTTACTGCTCCTCAATACAATGCTATCACAAGGCAATCCATGAAAAACTCATTGACATTGCCGGAAGATGAAGTTAAAAAGCGTCTTGAAAATAATGAACCTTATGTTATCAGATTAAAAGTTCCGCGGAATGAAGAAATCCGTTTGCATGATATTATTCGTGGATGGGTTGTGGTTCATTCTTCTCAGGTTGATGATAAGGTTTTATTAAAATCCGATGGAATGCCGACTTACCATCTTGCCCATATTATTGATGATTATTTAATGGAGATTACCCATGCAGTTCGGGGCGAGGAATGGTTGCCATCTGCACCTGCACATCTTTTAATTTATCGTTATCTGGGTTGGGAGAATGTGATGCCGCAGTATGCACATCTTCCTTTATTATTAAAACCCGATGGCAATGGCAAACTAAGTAAAAGAGATGGTGATAAATTAGGATTTCCTGTTTTTCCATTGGAGTGGAAAGACCCTGCAACAGGTGAAACTTCTTCAGGTTATCGCGAGATGGGATATTTTCCCGAAGCCGTTATTAATATCATTGCTCTATTAGGTTGGAACCCTGGTCATAATACCGAAATGATGACTATGGAAGAACTGATTGCGCAATTTTCTTTTGAGAAGGTTAGTAAATCAGGGGCAAAGTTCGATCCTGATAAAGCAAAGTGGTTCAATCAACAATATCTTCGACAAAAAGATGATAAGGAATTGGCAAAAGAGTTTTTGGTTGATTTAAATAAAAGAGGATTAAATCCTGATATTAATTATGTAGAGCAAGTTTGCAGATTGATAAAAGAAAAAGCCCATTTCATCAAGGAGTTTTGGGATTTAGGAAGTTTCTTTTTCATTGCTCCCGATAAATATGATGAGGAAGTTATCAGGAAAAGATGGAAGGATAATATCCCGGCGGCTATAGCAAAAGTGAAGGATGATTTTATAAACTATGATGGAGCTGTTATAGAAGGTTCTATCGGTTGGATGCCCCCAACAATTAAAGCCTTATTTGAAAATAGCTGCAATAGTCTTGGCGCAAATCCGGGTTCGGTAATGCAAGTATTTAGAGTTTGTTTAAGTGGTTTAGGCGGAGGACCTGTATTGTGGGAAATGGCTGAATTACTTGGCAGGGATGAGGTGGTTAGAAGATTGGAAACGGCATTGGTAAAGATAAACTGATATTATGGGAAAAATAATAGCAAAAGGAATAAAATTATATGCCTATCATGGCTGCACGGATGAGGAGCAAAAAATTGGTACAAACTATGAAGTAGATGTATCTTTAGAAACTGATTTAGAGAAAGCATCTAAGTCTGATATGTTGAATGATACCATAGATTATGTAATCATTTATGAAGTTGTTAAGGAACAAATGGCAATAAAATCGAGATTAATAGAACATGTTGCCAAGCGGATTATTGACCAATTATTATTAAAATTGCCAACAATTAATAAGATAAAAGTAAAAGTTTCTAAGATAAGTCCTCCAATAAATGGTATTCTCGACAGTGTTGGTGTAGAATTAGAGGAAACAAGGAAATAATCCTTTCATCTTTCAGTATTCATAATTAATTAGTAAGTTTGCAGCCCCTTTAATAAAGGGTCGCGTGGCCGAGCGGCTAGGCAGAGGTCTGCAAAACCTCCTACAGCAGTTCGAATCTGCTCGCGACCTCAGAAGAAATCCCGATTTATTCGGGATTTCTTATTTATAAATAATCTCTTTTACATGATGAATAAGACAAAAACAACAGAATGTGGAATTTAACAGTTTTCAATCTGAGTTTTTTCATTTTTGATTAATAAGCCAAATAACTACAAATATTATCCTCTCAAAACCACTCCTATATATATAGGTATCAAAATCTCCCCAAAATCTCTTTTTCCATCAAAAACCCGATTTTTGATGATTATTGCCAATAAATGATGGTTTGGGTTGATAATCATCCTCCATAAATATCAAAATACTGCTAAATGACTGATATCTGATAAATCGGGGTGTTGAAAATCTATGGTTTTTTGTTCAAAAGGACTTGCCGGAATGTCATTCCGGCAAGTCGGAATCATATTCCGGCAACCCGTTTTTGAATTCCGGCTTGCCATTTTGTCATTCCGGCAACTCGGAATTACATTCTGGCAACTCGTTTTTACGTTCCGGCTTGCCATTTTATCATTCCGGCAAGTCAAAATCATATTCCGGCAACCCGTTTTACAATTCCGGCAATCCATTTTGAAGGGAAAGATCAAACTTCTCACACCAAATAAACTGGTCATTATCAAACTTAGAAAAATTAAAATTTTTTTCTTGCACAATATTGAAATTTTTATTAGTATCTTTGCAAAGTACAAATTAATTAAACACTTTAAATTATAAAATATGGAAAAAGTTATAACAGATTACAAAGAAAAAACCCATGCTGAGATGGATGAGATTTGGATAAGGATCAAATCGACTTGGACATCTTCAACTACCGGCATTCCAGGCAATACTTATTATGTATTTACAGGAACTGCCGAAGCTGATGTTATAGTGGCGGGAGGAAATTACAAAACTGCTCGTGATAAAGCTATCGCAAGTAAAGCCCCGATGGATGAAAAAGCTGCAAATGATGCGATGGGAGTTTTTGCAGCAAAATTGCAAATCATTGCTGAGCAGGTAAATACTCAGCAAGGTGGTAATGCCACTGCCTTGGCAAGTACCGGTTTAACGATGGCTAAAATCGGGGAGGGTGTTGGTCAGATGGATAAGGCAGTTATAAATAGCATTGAAGCGGTTGACGGTATTACTGGCAGAGCTTCGATAAATATTGTTACTTCTAAAAAATATTGTCATGGAACTTATATCCAGACGCAGATAGGAGGTGGAGCAATTGTTGAAACTCATTCAACAGATAAACATATAATTATTCAGGATGGATTTGTTCATGGAACAGATTATATGGTTAGAGTTTGTTATGATGGAACCGATAAAACAAGGGTTTGGTCGGAATGGTTTCCTTTTTTGGGTAAATAAAAAACAGTTTAAAACTACTAGTTTAATCCCGCACTTGCGGGATTTTTCTTTTGTATGAAATCGTAAAATCGCTACTCTTTCACCGTCCAATCCGCATCCACATCCCAGTTTGCCCGGACATTAAAAATCTCTTTGCAGTAAGTTACTTTTTCGGGTTGGATATGATTATAATAATCTCCCGTATCCCATTTGCCATTGTTATTGGCATCGAAAATCAGTTTTAGTTTATATTTTGCAGGGTCGAGGAAATCGTAGTCAATTGCAGTATCACCCCTGACGATATTTTGCTGGATAAGTTCATCTTTTTCATTCATTAGCTGGAGAATATAATTGCTTCCGATATCAGGGGCTTTGAATTTCAGATGCATGTTTCCATAGTCATGAGAAGTTTTTATTTTGATGCTGAAATTAAGCGTAGTATCGTTTATCAAACCAAAAATATCTTTAAAAGTCCCTCTTGGGAAGGATAGAATATAGGTCGAGTTTTCCTTCCATTTATAACTTATATTCAGTTTTCGTTTATCAGCATCAAGGTCGCCGACTTTAAATCCACCTATTAAAATGGAATCCTCGCGCAAAGTAATTTTAGTAGAATCAAACTGACTGATAGGGTGCGAGAAAACCAAATGCCAATCGGCTTCGGGAGACAATGCCCCCGATGAAGGAGTGGAACGAACGCCGAGAGAAAACTTATAACTCTTATCACTTTTCATTTTATAATCTCTTGGTTTGATATAAACGGCAAGAGTATCAAGGATTTTGCCATTATCGCTCACAATCATTTTCATCGAATCGGCGGGATAGCTAGTGAACCAATAGATAACCGTATCCTTTGCTTTTGAATATTCAAAGAACTGTTTTGAAGTATCATTTGGATGATTGTTCAGGAAATTAAACTCAAGTTTTTCGGTGGGTTTATTAAAGACCATGAACAACTTCCCGAACTCTTCGCAATATTGTTTTACGATATATTGTTTGGCAGTAGCTTCCACGAAAATATTGAAACTTGCCGTGTCATGCCCGGTTATTTGAATGGTGGAATCTTTAAATCCAATAGCCTCACCAGGTTGATCGAAACGATAGTTGCTGTTCAAATCTTTGAGGGCAAAAACTTTATACGTTCCTCCCTTGATATTATTGATTTTATAATTCCCGAAGCTATCGCACTTGGTAAAATAATCAGGTTTATGCAAGGCAGGGACTGAATCATCGAAGGTTTTATAAAGCATAATCAGAACTCCTTTTTCGGTATGTAAATCGTTTGCATACTGGCATTTGCCACTCAAAGAAAGGGAATCAACATAGCTCCCTGTAGAGAAAACATACTCGAACCCTTCCTTAATATTACTCTCATGAACATCAGAAATGGAGCTTCCGAAGTTGATATTATAAGTAGTACTATCCTTTAATTTCTCTTTGAATTTAATGATAACACTACGTTTTACAACCTTAATATCAGGTTGTTTTTCCAATGGAGGAGAGATGAGAACTTGTCCGATTGGGTCCTTTATTTGGATTAATTCATCGAAATCAATTCTGATATTATCAGATTTGAAATTAGTGGCGAAAGTATCGGGATGGGCTTTGACTAACTTGGGAGGGGTGACATCCTTTGGTCCTCCGGTAGGGGCAACTATATTGGCACAGGAAGCAATAATCAGAATTATTAAAATAAAAAAAAGAGATTGGATTAATTTCATCAAAGATTATAAAAGAGATTCGATAAGATGAACGATTTGCTCGAGATAATGCTGGTCAATGGCATCAAATGTATTTAATTCTGCGCTATCTATATCCAAAACAAGTGCCACATCATTATTTTTAAACACAGGCAAGACTATTTCTGATTTAGAATCAGAGCTACAAGCAATATGACCAGGGAATTTATCAACATCAGAGACAATAATGGTTTTCTTTTCTTTCCATGATGCCCCACAAACCCCTTTCCCGAAAGCAATCCGAGTGCATGCCACAGGACCTTGAAAGGGACCTAAGACCAATTCATTATCTTTCACAAAATAACATCCCACCCAATAGAAATTCATTCCATACTTCAAGGCAGACATGATATTAGAAAGATTGGCTATAAAATCTTTTTCGCCCTGCACCAAAGCTTTTATCTGAGGAATTAGGGATTGATATTTCTTTGACTTATCAACAATATCCGAAGGTATATTTAAGTTCTCTGCCATGATTTTTTTGAGATTACAAAGATGAGAAAAAAATGTTCTGCTTTAACCTTAAATGATTTATGCACATGCTATGGTTGCAATACTTACTATGGCTCCAGGTATTAAAAGTATGGCAGCAGCGGTTGCATCCAAGGTTGAACCTGTTGTAATCACATCATCCACCAATAATATATGTTTATCTTTTAATAACTCAATATCATTGATGGAAAAGATTTCTTCAACGTTTTTCCATCTGGCATACCTGCCCTTTTTGGTTTGAGTATTAGTGTTAGTTTTCCGAACGACATTTAAATAATCACTAGGTAGATTCATTGTCTTAGAAAGTCCTGTTGCAAATTGCTCACTTTGATTATATCCGCGTTTCTTAAACTTATCCTTATGTAATGGAACCGGAATTATTACATCAATGGATTTATCAAAATCCGATTCATGCAAGTCATGCCCATAAATTTCGCCAAGATATACACCAATATCTTTTCTGCCCCGATATTTTAACTTTCCAATCATTTCCTGAACAATACCCCCTTTTGAAAAATAAAGAAATGAAGTAGCTGATTGGATATTTACTCTTCCAGAGAATCTTCTCGAAACCGGATTATCCTGATGAAGATGAAAATTTGTCTTGGGTAAATGGTATTTGCAGTGGGTGCATATAAAATCATCAGGGTTCATTAAAACCTTATTGCAGGCGGGGCAACAGGCAGGATAAATTAAATTAATAAAGGATTTAAACATAAGCTTTTATTAGAAAACAAAATTAAGGATTTAAAAGTTAACATAGCATAAAAAAGATTATTTGCGTTATTCAATTTAAATTCCATACCTTTGACCAGTCATAATTAAAAAGACATATACTACAAGCATGGGAAAAAAAGTAAAAAAAGAGGAACCAGAGTTATCAGACGTTGGGAAATTAATGATTAAGAATACCATCGAAGATGATAAACAGAAACAGGAAATCCTGAAAGACCTGAAGAAGAATCCCCGATATAAAAAATATTTTGCTCCATATAATAAGCAAACCGTTCAAATGTTTATCAGGGCTTACGCAGATGCAAAGTGGCGGTATCTTAAATATGGAGAAATGTATCTTAAGAAGGAAGATAAAGAAACTTCGAGATATAAATACAGGGCGGAACAATGTTTTTGGCAAATACAGCAAAAGAAATTGTTCAATGTTCAGTGTCTTTGGAGAGCAGAAAAGATACAACTCCCTGGAATACTTTTATCTCGCGAATTTGAATATTGGGAAAAAGCGATTAAGACTTGTCCTTATATTGACCCTGTGACGGAAGATGAATATAATTTGTATCTTGATTATCTGAATTCGGATTATTACAATTACGGAAACAGTGATGAATATTGTGATTGGCAGGGATTATACATGTTTCATGGTGATGAAGAATGTGATGATGATTACCCTGATTGGTATAAGTTTTATGATGATCGAAAGGGAACTGGGGATTTAATTAAACTTTCTGATTTGAGAGGAGACAAAGAACTTAAATATACAAAGTTAGCTGCGGCTAACAGAATGGAAATCTATAAAAAAGAACATCCTGAATATACAGATCCGGTTAGCGACCCAAGACCAATGATTTCTTTCGGTGATGAAACTCTTGTAGAATTTATTAAAAAGTGTGATGATCCGATATTGTTAAAATATCATGAACTGATGGACCGGGCTGATTATGATGATGATGAATTCCCGGAATTAAGTGAAGCTCTTGAAGATCTGAAAAATGCTGAGGTACCTATTATTGTTGAAGAAGGCTCATGCTGGCAGGATACTATTATTAAATCAATGGCTTCTCACCAGATAAGACAGCTTAATAAAGCACTTCCAATTGTGTATGATGAGTATCTTTTCAGACTACAGAATAATATTGCGTTTGGATATACTGATGAAGAAATTGAAAGCCAGGAAAGAGAACGGAAAATGGTTGATGATTCATTTAAAACAAGTATATTATTAGGTCGCAAATTGAATTCGGAGCCTGAAGATTTTAATTTTTAATTCGAAAAGAAAATGCCAAAGAAAAAAGAACCAAAGCCTTCTGAACAAGCTCAAAAGACGATTGATAATACAATCAGACGGGACAAATTGAAAAAGAAAATTATAAAGCAAATCACCAATAACAAGAAGGCAAAGAAATTTTTTGAACAATATAATCCTATCTCAATAAAATCCTTTATTGAAAGTTATGCTGGAAGAAAGGTTAATTGGTTGGAATGGGGACCTAATCGTGTTCAAAAGGAAATCAATGAGAAACTGAGATTTAAAGAAGCTGCCTCAACACTTATATGGGAAATTCAACAAAAGAAATTGTTCAATCTTCAATGTCATTGGAGAGCAGGAGAAATTGAATTACCAGGCATTGAGGTTTCCTGGGATTTCCTTAGATGGGAACAGAAGATTAAAACCTGCCCTTTTATCGATCCTATTACTCCAGAAGAATTTGATTTGTATAAGAAATATATGACATCTGGAAGTTATCAGCCTCGGCATTTTATGAGTTCATGGCAAGGATATGATTTTTATCGTGCGGAATATTTAAATGACGGAGAATCTATGATGCCTACCCCTGCATGGTATATTTATTATGATACAATGATGGGAACCGGAAATCTTTTTATGCTTGCGAATTACAAAGGAGATAAAGAACAATTGTATTTAGGATTGGTAAAGAAAAGAGAAGAAGAAAAAGCTAAGAAATCTAAAAAGAAAAAAGGAGCTAAATCTGAAATACCAGCTATTGTGAAGGCTATCAGTCCTAATTTTGATGGCAAGCCTCCGATTATCTGCGATTATAAAACGAAAGAAGAGTTCATTAAAAAATTTGAGGATAAAACTATTCTTAAATATTTTCATGCAATGGAAAAGGAGGAAGATAACTGGCAGGAGGAACAGGCGCTTGATGATTGTTTAGAACTTTTTAGTTATGATATAAATGAAGTTGAGGATCAGATTGTATTCAAAAATCCTGAAGACCTGAAAGACTCCATGTTCAGGGCAGCTTCTGATTTTGAATTGTCTCAAATTGTGAAACATCTCGATTCTGCTTATGATGAATATCAACTAAAAGTTAATACAGGTATTTCATTTTCTGAAAATGAAGATTTATTGGAATTTGCCGATAATGCTTTCAATTCTATCATAAATTTTATCAAGGAACAAATTCTTGAAGGAAGGGTTCTGAATCGGGAATCAAGGGATTTCAATTATTAATTTATATCCTTTATAAGGAGTGAGTTTAAGGTTTATTAACCTTTATCAGCATAAAATTAGCCATTTTTATCTTAACTTTGACCCCTCGAAAACTCTATTATTAATACTATGAATTTATTATCAGGAAAAGTTGCATTAATCACAGGCGCTTCAAAAGGAATTGGAAGAGCATTAGCGGTAAAATTTGCCCAGGAAGGAGCAAATGTCGCATTCACATATCTTTCTTCGGTTGAGCAAGGTTTATCATTAGAAAAGGAATTGGAATCATTCGGAATAAAAGCAAAAGGCTATCGTTCGGATGCTTCTGATTATAAGGCTGCGGAAGAATTGGTAAACGCTGTTGTTGCTGATTTTAGCACTGTAAATGTTTTGGTTAATAATGCCGGTATTACTAAGGATGGGTTATTGATGCGTATGTCGGAAGAACAATTTGATGCAGTTATTAAAGCCAATCTAAAATCAGTTTTTAATTTAACGAAAGCTATTCAAAGACCAATGCTAAAACAACGAAGCGGGTCAGTAATTAATATGAGTTCTGTTGTTGGGATTAAGGGTAATGCCGGGCAGGCAAATTATGCTGCTTCAAAGGCAGGGATTATCGGGTTTTCTAAATCCATTGCTTTGGAATTAGGTTCACGAAATATTCGTTGCAATGCCGTTGCTCCGGGTTTTATTGAAACTGAAATGACTGCCGTTCTCGACCCAAATGTTGTTCAGGGATGGAGAGATGCAATTCCTTTAAAGCGTGGTGGAACCCCTGAAGATGTTGCAAATCTCTGTTTGTTTTTAGCCTCTGATTTATCTTCTTATATCACCGGGCAGGTTATTAACGTTGATGGTGGGATGCTCACTTAATCATTTTATTCAAAATATTTCTCTTATAGTATTCAATTTATCTGAATGAATTTTCAATTAATTACCGAACATTCGCCATGGTTTATTCCATTGTGTTTA
>Ga0206927_1158_pt1 | contig 14689 bp, 18 predicted proteins | sample Alteio_BWOrgHeat_60_FD_153249 | JGI IMG/M metagenome (GOLD analysis project Ga0206927, IMG submission 153249) | Enriched cells from forest soil in Barre Woods Harvard Forest LTER site, Petersham, Massachusetts, United States -... | ecosystem: Environmental > Terrestrial > Soil > Temperate forest >... | reverse complement strand
AATATTCCAAATCATAAATTTCTGCCAAATATAAATTTCCGGATGCCTTTTAAAGTTAAAATACCGGATTACTCATTCTATTTTTGCTCCTTCCATAAATTTTCGGTAAAATTGCAGCCTCAAAATCTGAGATAAAATTCCCAATGATTGCAGAAGAATCCATTAGTAACGAAAGTAAAGCCATTGCAAGCTCCAAAGTGAAAGATTATATTCAACTTATCAAGTTCCGACTGTCTTTTTTGGTTGTATTTTCAGCCACTGCTACATTTCTTTTAGGCTCATCAGGAGTGATTGACTGGAGGAAATTAGTGATGCTTGTTTTGGGAGGATTTATGGTAACTGGTTCTTCCAATGCTTTTAATCAAATCATTGAAAGAGATCTTGATAAATTGATGTCAAGAACTCAAAAACGACCTCTGCCCGATAATCGAATGGAAGTAAACGAAGCCTTTGTTTTCTCATTAGTAATGGGCATTGTTGGTGTATTTTTATTGGGATACTTTGTAAATATAACCTGTGGCATTCTCGGATTATTGGCACTCCTGTTATATACCTTATTATATACACCCCTTAAAAAACAAACTCCATTCGCAGTTTTTGTCGGAGCATTTCCGGGAGCAATTCCTCCAATGTTAGGATGGGTAGCAGCAACAGGGAAATTAGATGTAATAGCATTTGCATTATTCTTCATTCAATTCATCTGGCAGTTTCCACATTTCTGGGCAATTGCATGGGTTTTGGATGATGATTATAAAAAGGCAGGATTTAAAATGCTTCCATCATTGGGGGGCAGAGATAAATCCTCAGCATTTCAAGCATTGGTTTATACCATCTGCCTGATTCCGACAAGTTTATTACCATTCTTCTTTCATATCACAGGAATAATTTCATCAATAGTAATAATTATAGCAGGAGTTTTCTTTATGATGAAAGCTCTGAAGCTATATAAAACCCTTGACATCAAAGCAGCGAAGGAATTGATGTTTGGCTCGTTCATTTATTTGCCGGTGATACAGATTGCAATGTTTTTAGATAAGATAAATTAAATAATTATGGAGATGATAGCTGACAAAAAAGAGGGTGATTACGAAAGAATGCCTTCATCAAAAATGATGACACTGATAGCGATTGGAACTATCATCATGTTATTTGCAGGCATGACAAGTGCCTATATCGTTCGTGAAGCTGAAGGAAACTGGATAAAATTTGATTTGCCAAAATTATTCTGGGTAAGCTCAGGATTGATATTATTAAGCAGCGTAACGATGAACATGGCAGTGAGAGCAGCAAAAAAGAATAACTCTAAAGCAATAACTCAAGCCTTATTATTAACCACTCTCTTAGGATTAGGATTTGTTGTCACCCAATATCTTGCCTGGACAAGTTTATACAGCCAAGGAATAATTTTCGCCGGAAACCCATCTGAATCTTTCCTCTATGTCCTCACCGGATTGCATGTTGCTCACTTATTAGCTGGAATTATCGCTTTATTGGTAACATTTTCAAAATCCTCCCGCAAAATCTACTCCTCAACCAACATGACAGGGCTTCAAAATTGCGCCATCTTCTGGCATTTTCTCGATGGACTTTGGATTTATTTATTTATTTTCCTCATGTTTGTCCGATAATTCCAAAAAAATTGTTTGTTTTGCAGCCTCAATTTATAATTCATAATTTATAATTCATAATTTCAAGAATATATGTCTAATCAAACAGCAGTAATTCACGAAACCAAAACGGGCTATTGGGGCGGTGGCGAGTCTCCATACAATGTCAGTTGGGGGAAACTTTACATGTGGATATTCCTCATGTCGGATGCCTTCACTTTTTCAAGCTTATTGATAGCTTATGGAACTTTAAGACACAAATTCGGTGATTCTTGGCCCATCCCGGGAGATGTTTTCCATCACTTCCCATTCTATCATGGCGAAATAAAACTTGCCTATGTTGGTTTGATGACTTTCATTCTTATCATGAGTTCCGTAACAATGGTGCTTGCAGTTGAAGCCGGACACAGAAACTCGAAGAAAGAAGTAATGATTTGGATGTTCCTCACTATTATTGGCGGTTTAATGTTCCTTGGCTCACAGGCTTGGGAGTGGTATCACTTCATCACAGGTTCTGAAGAAGGGAAAATGATTGGCGGCAAATTAATTCACGGTGCAAATCTTAGTATCAATGAATATGGAAATCCCTTGTTTGGCGATTTCTTCTTCTTCATCACAGGCTTCCACGGGTTCCACGTATTCAGCGGTGTTTGTATCAATGCGATAGTTTTTACTTTGGTGGCAAGAGGATTCAATGACCGCAAAAAAGATTACGAATTAGTTGAGAAGGTTGGTTTATACTGGCACTTTGTAGATTTAGTTTGGGTATTCGTATTTACCTTCTTCTATCTTATTTAAAAAATAAAAATAACAGGATTAAAAATAAATAATATGTCAGAAACCACAACATTACAAGCGGATCAAATACATGCAGATGCTCATCATAGTGATGACGGCGGTCGTGGAATGCGTAAACTCATCTGGAAAACATTCTGGATTCTTCTTATAATAACTGTCGGTGAAATTTTTATCGCTTTCAGTTCAATTCCTCACGAGATATTGAAACTTATTTTCATATCCTTAACCATCGTAAAAGCATATTTTATTGTCGGAACCTTCATGCATGTCAAGCATGAAAGAACTCATCTTGCTTATACAATACTTTTGCCTTTTGCTCTTATCGTTTATTTTATTGCGATGATGATGGCGGAAGGAAATGCCCTGCATTTCATCAGAGAAGTGATAGAAGGCATTAAATAAAATGTCTCAAAAAAAATCTTCTGTAACAAAATACCTTGTTCTCTTTGGCATAATCTGTTTTCCGATTGCCGTTTGGTTTTTATTATTAACCGGAAAAAATAATTACGTTCCACTTCCTATTCTCGGCAACTATTCCGTTGACTCTACTTTGGTTAATGGAAAATATAAAGTGGATACTATCTACCCAACCATCCCTGATTTCACGATGACTAATCAGGATGGAAAAACCATCACTCAAAACGAAATCAAAGGAAAGATTTATGTTACAGATTTCTTTTTTGCATCCTGTCCATCGTTCTGTCCGAAATTGACGAATGGCTTGAAGGAGGTTTATGATAAATTCAATAAGGTGGATGATTTTCTTATCGTTTCCTATACTGTTGACCCCGACCATGATTCGGTTTCTGTTCTTAAGGATTACGCAAAAAAGTATGGTGCCGAAACAAATCGTTGGATGTTTTTAAGAGGAGATAAAAAACAAATTCATGATTTATCGTTGAGTTACCTGATGATTCCGCCCGATACCATTAAGGATAAACAACAAAATATCCAACATAGCCCTTATTATGTTTTGGTTGATAAGGAAAAACATATCCGCGGAATATATGATGGAACCGTTCCCGGAATGCTGGATTCGCTCGAAGGAGATATCACGTATCTCGTTCGTCAATATCATAAGAAATAGTATTAAGTCTTAAGTCCAAAGTATTAAGTACAGACCAATGGTATTCATGCAAGAAAAATCGGCGCTCAGGCTCATCTATATTATTTCGGGAACCATATTTTCCGTGGTGGTAATTCTTTTTTGTATTCCAAAGCAGGAAAATCTGCCGCATTTTATTCACTATCTCCCTATGTTGAATGCTTGTTTAAACGGGTCAGCGTTTTTTCTGCTTCTCTTTTCAAGATATTTTATCTGGAAGAAGAAAGTAAAAATACACAAGTGGTTAAATATTACGGCGTTCACTTTTTCGGCGATATTTCTTTTGTCTTATGTCACCTTACACGCCTTTGTCCCCGATACAAAATTTCCTGACGGCAACCCGTTGAAACCGCTCTATTTTTTCATCTTAATATCACATATTCTCTGTGCCGCTATCGTATTACCATTAGTTTTATTATCTTTGTACCGTGGTTTATCGAATCAGGTTATCAAACACAGAAAAATAGTAAAATGGTCGTATCCAATCTGGCTTTATGTAACAGCAACAGGCGTAATAGTTTACCTGATGATTTCGCCGTATTATAATTTCTGATCTCCAATGAAAAAAATAAAATTCATCCCGATAATAATGCTGCTCATCATGCTCCTGATGGCATCTCCGAAACCATCCTCAGCCCAATGCGCCATGTGCCGCAGAATTGCAGAAACAAGTATCGAAAATCAGAAAAACAACAGCAACCCCAATGTTGGCAAAGGATTAAATAAAGGCATTCTATACATGCTGTGTTTTCCTTATCTGCTCGGCGCCACCGGAGGAATTATCTGGTATCGGAACCGGAAGAAGAGGAAGAAGGATAATTGATTTATCCAATCATTCTTCATTAATCCTTAACTTCAAAAGTAAGGTCAATTGGAGAAATTCTATTTCTATAAATTCCTGCCGCAACTTCTCCTATAATTTCATATTGTCCTTTTTCTAATTTAGGAAAAATAATTTTTGCGTATTCATCGGAAGATTTTACTTTTGGGCTATAAGATAAGACCTTGCCATTAAATAATATAGATTTTATGGAAACCCCTCTTTTTCCATTCTCTTGAATATAAGAGTCTTTTAAAGAAAGATAATAATTATCTCCAACAAAATAACCTTCAGTTTTAGTTTCATGTCCCCATGGTCCGCAAGAAGAAGTCATACTTGATAAAAGGAGATTAATAATTCTTCCTGAATTAATCATTATATCACTTCTCATTCGTAAAACTGTTAAGTCTTGCTTTTCTTTATTTCCATCAATTGAATAATTGCTTTCATTAACTTTAAATCGAAACATTTTTGAATAGGAGGCGAATTTCTGCAAAGTGTCATTAATTGAATGGTATGCTTTAATGATTTTATCGTTATCAAATTTAGATTTAAGAGTATCAGAGTTTGAAACGTAAATCAATTTGTCGAACATTAAACAATTTTCAAAAAAGAATTCCCCTCTTTTAAAATAACGATATGCTTTAACAGAGTCAATTATTCTTGCGGCTTCTAAATCCTGAAAGTCATAAATCATAATTTCCTTAGAATAATTTGAAAATTGAGTAAATGATTTAATTAACTCCTCTGTTTCTTTTGAGTGGCAGGAATAACATGTCACTATCATCAACACCAAAAATATTTTTTTCATACCTTCTATTTATTATATAACTCCAAAATTAGTTAAATATTTCCCCTCCATCCTCATCACCCCAAAAACCTCCCTATATATAATAGTGTATAAAACCTCCCCATAACCCAAAAAAATCCCATTTCCCGTCCTCCAAATTCCAAATCCGGTCTTCCAAATCCGGAATTTGGTACACCAAATTTGAAATCCGTACCACCAAATCGGCAATTTGGTACACCAAATTTGGAATTTGTACCACCAAATTTGCAATTTGTAAGACCAAATTTGGAATTTGGTACACCAAATTTGCAATCTGCAAGACCATAATTCATGGTTTTAAGGGTCTAAAATCCTTCAAAGCCATATAATAAAAATAAATAATGAAAGTATTTTACGATTTATTTTCAGGGCTATGTATGTACATATCAATGCATTAATGACCTATTTGACTTTTATTGTGGCTCTAAGGAAATAATAACTTGGTGGATTAACAAACCCTTTCTGTATATTCGCACTCTCAATTAACAAATTAATTAAAAATATATGAAGGCTCAAAACATAATAAGTTATTTCGGAGGATTAACAATTGCCGATTTATTATTGCTGTCTGGTAAAATGAATGCCCAATGCTTACCAAACACAAATTTTACTTTTTCAGGAACTACTTTTACCGATTTCCGAACTGCACAGGGTGATTATTCAAATGCACTTTTTCATGGTTTGGATACTGCTCCAAGTTTGAGAATAGCCATGTTGCCTCTTATGTCTGTAGTTGCAGTTCAGGTAAATGTTCAGGCGGCTCATGATGTGTTAAAATTAAAAAGTTCTGGTGGAGATTTAACTTCTGTTGGAGGTACTATCGGTATTTTCGATAAAGTTGTTATTAATAGTATTGTTGCTGGTGAAGTTACCGGAACTTTAGTTGCTAACCTTGAAACAGAGGAGAAAGCATTAGGAACTTTGGTTTATCTTGTAAATCTGAAGACTCTTGAAGCTAAATCATGGTTTACTTCCGAAAAACATATTATTACTGTTAGCAGTTTAGCTCCCGGAACAGAATATTCGCTGGCATTTGCATGGGTTGGAACAGATTCTACTCTGAATCCTTCTGATCCTTTGCCAAGATATCCTCAAAACTAAGGATTAATCATAAACTAAAAAGCCACTCTGATAATGTCAGGGTGGCTTTTTTGTGCTTGATATTTCAGGCTTTTCCCTTAATTTTAAATTAACTTTAAAATAATATCCCATTACAAATATTATCCATACATTTGCGTTTACATTAACTTTACACAGACGATAAATAATTTGGAAAAGAAAAAGATACTTTTTGTTATTGGCTCTATCAATCAGACTACGCAGATGCATCAGATTTCGCAGTTTTTGCCGGAATATGATTGTTATTTCAGTCAGTTGTTTGATAATAATCCTTTCATTAATTTAATATTGAAGATGAAGCTGGTTGAATCAACTGTGATGGCAGACCATTTCCGGTTGAGAGCTGATGAATACCTGAAAAGGCATGACCTGAAGAATGATTTCAGGATGGAGGTTTATGATAATAAATATGATTTGGTGGTGATGTGTACGGAAATGATTTTCCCGAAACGTGTCTGGAATTTAAAAACAATTTGGGTGCAGGAAGGCATGACCGACCCCTTGAACAGGTGGAGCAGGTTTGTGATGAAAATGGGGATGCATCCTTGTTTCACGTTTAGTACTTCGCTGAATGGTTCGCTGAATCGTGCTGATGTTTATTGTGCCGGTTCGGAGGGATATAAAGAAAAATTTACGGGAGGGAAAACACCTGCGGAAAAGATAATTGTAACGGGAGTTGTGAACTTCGATAATCATTTAAGTCAGCGAACGATTGAATTGCCTTATAAGAATTATGTGCTGGTTGCGACGTCGGATATTCGGGAATTATATGGGTTCGATAACCGCAAAAAGTTTATTAAAAACTGTGTGAAGATTGCCGCAGGAAGGCAGTTGATTTTTAAAACCCATCCTAATGAAAAACAGGACAGGGCGATACGTGAGTTCAGGAAATATGCGCCTTCCAATGCTGTGATATTTACTGAGGGGATGGTGGATGGGATGATTCCCGGTTGCGATGTGCTGATAACTCAATATTCAACTTCGGCTTATATCGGCTTGGGATGGGGCAAGGAAGTTTATTCTTATTTTGATATGAATGAACTCCGGAAGCTTACTCCGATGCAAAATAATGGAACATCGGCACAAAGAATTGCAGCGGTTTGCAAACGATACATTGAATTCAATGGCGATAAAAAAGACTTCCTGAAAGAACTTGAAAAGCCGGAAGAATTATTCAATGATTTGGCTGAGGCGATATAAATGATGACAAAAGAAACTCCGAATATTGTAACCATAGTTCAGGTGAGAAGAGGTTCAAGTCGCCTGCCCGATAAGGTTTTGATGCCGATTGAAGGCAAACATCTTTTTGTAAGGCAGATAGAAAGAATCAATGCTTCTGAATTGAAAGGAACTGTGGTGGTTGCAACAACAATTAATCAAGAAGATGATATTATTGAATCAATTTGCAAAGAAGAAAACATCCTGTGTTTCCGAGGCGATGAAAATGATTTATTGGATAGGCATTACAAAGCTGCATTGAGATATAATGCCGATGTTGCGATAAAAATTCCATCCGATTGTCCCTTGATTGACCCGAAGATTATTGATAAAGTTATTCGTTTCTTTTTGGATAATATTGGGGCTTATGATTATGTGAGTAATCTTCACCCCGCCACCTATCCCGATGGAAATGATGTGGAAGTGATGACCATAAAATCCTTGATGGCTGCCTGGAATAATGCAACACTGAATTTTGAAAGAGAGCATACAACGCCTTATATCTGGGAACATCCTGAACAATTTAAAATCGGAAATGTTTCAATAGAAAAAGATTATTCGATGACCCATCGCTGGACGATAGATTATAAAGAGGATTATGATTTTATAAAGAAAGTTTACGAGGAACTCTATTCTGTGAATCCTCTTTTCTCGATGGAAGATATTTTAAATCTTTTGGAAGAACATCCTGAAATCGCAGCAATTAATAGTAAATTTGCGGGCGTAAACTGGTATCGAAATCATCTGGATGAATTAAAAACAATTAAGCCCGAACAAACGAAAGTCATAGCAAATTAATAAATGGATAAGACAAAAATAAAAGAACTTCAAGACCTCGCAACCCGCGTTCGTGAGCATATAATAAGGATGTCAACCAATGGCGGATGCTTTACTGGTGCCTCGCTTTCCTGCGCCGATTTGATTGTATATCTTTATTCCGAATACCTGAATGTGAACACAAATAATCTCAAAGACCCAAATCGTGATTATTTATTTTTATCAAAAGGACATGATGTACCTGCCTTGTATGGAACGCTTGCTGAATTAGGATTTATAGAAAAAGACAGATTGAAAAATCATTTGCTGACAAAGGATTCCATCTACTGGCATCCGAATGTAAATATTCCCGGAATTGAATTTCATTCTGGTTCTCTTGGTCATCTTCCCTCCGTTGGAATTGGTGTTGCAATGGATTGTAAATTGAAAAATCAAACCAACAGAGTTATTGTGATAACAGGTGATGGCGAGATGAACGAAGGAACTTTCTGGGAAGCGATATTGGTTGCTAATGCTTATAAACTGGATAACCTTGTAATCCTTGTTGATAGAAATCATTTTCAGGCAAATATCCGCACAGAAGATTTGATTCCTTTAGAGCCTTTAGTTGATAAATTCAAAGCTTTTAATTGCACGGTTAATAGAATTGATGGACATAATTTTGAAGCCTTAGATATTGCATTCAAAGGATTAAAATATGATGCAGGAAAAGTAAATGTAATCATAGCAGATACCATCAGAGGCAAGGGTTTACCAAGCATCGAAGAAAGAGCAGACAGATGGTTTTGTAATTTTAATACGGATGAAATTCAAGACCTTTTAAAAGAATTGCATGGAGAATTAAATGCAACATTAGAATCGGAAACATTAATAGTCAGATAAGAAATGACATACGAAGAATTATTAACAGAGATAGCTCTAAAGGATGAACGTATCATAGTAATGACGGCTGAAAACCGTGCATTGATAAGGAATATGCCAAAGAATATTGGCAATCGTTTTATTGATACCGGCATCACCGAACAAACAATGATTGGTGCCGCAGCAGGATTAGCTTTACGAGGAAGGATTCCTGTAGTTCATGCGCTTGCATCATTCTTAACCATGCGTGCATTTGAATTCATAAGAACTGATTTAGGAATTTCCAATCTGCCTGTTAAGTTATGTGGATTTATTCCCGGTTTTTTATCCGATGGAAATGGTCCTACTCATCAGGCAATTGAAGATGTTTCTCTTTTAAGAGGCATTCCAAATATGCAAGTATTTGCTCCTGCCGATGAAAATGATTTGGTTGCGATGCTTCCTGAAATTATCAATTCAAAATCTCCTGGTTATATTAGAATCAATCATCGAAAAACGGATTTTCAATATCAGCATACTCCTTTTGAAATAGGAAAATCGGAAGAGATTTCAAAAGGAAATGATATAACCTTTTTGGTTTATGGATTGCTCTTTGAAAACACAATGAAAGCAAAAGCGATATTGGAAGAACAGGGATATTCAGTTGGATTAATTAATATCAGAAGTCTTAAACCAATTGATGAAGAATTAATTCTTACCATTGCTAATGAAACAAATTTAATCGTTACAGTCGAAGATCATTTTTTAACAGGAGGATTATATTCAATACTTGCCGAGATATTCCTGAAAAATAAAATGACCGCAAATGTGTTTCCAATGGCTTTGAGAGAAAGATGGTTCAAGCCTGCTTTGTTAAGTGAAGTATTAGAATATGAGGAATTCACACCCGAGAAAATCGCAGAACATTCAACAAGAGAAATAGAATTATTATTACAAAAAACAATATAAATTATGGCAAATACAGTATCATTTAACGAAAATTATCCTGACATCACAGAATCAAATAACCTGTATGAAAGGGCATTGAAAATAATGACTCCGGTAACTCAAACACTTGCAAAAGGACCTGGGCAATATATAAAAGGAGTAGCTCCTAAATATTTAAAGCGAGGCAAAGGCTCTCATGTCTGGGATGTTGATGGCAACGAATACCTTGATTATAACATGGCAATTGGTCCGATATCTCTGGGATATTGCTATGATAAAGTTGATCAGGCAATCATCAATCAATTAAAAGGCGGAATTACTTTTTCATTGATGCATGAGTTGGAAGTTACGCTTGCAGAAATGATTCATGAGATTGTTCCAAATGCTGGATCCATAAGAATAAGTAAAAGCGGTGCTGATGTTTGTAGTGCCGCCATTCGTGTTTCACGAGCATTTACGGGAAGGAAGAAAGTTTTATGTTGCGGATATCATGGCTGGCATGACTGGTATATTGGAGTTACAAGTCGTAACAAAGGAATTCCTGATGAGATTGCTTCATTGAGCAATACATTTGATTATAATGATATTAATTCCGTGAAAGATTCTTTGGATGAGGACACAGCTTGTGTAATATTAGAACCATTCGTCTTTGAAGAACCAAAGAATAATTTTCTGCAAGAATTAAAAGAAGTTTGCGCTGCAAATGGAACCCTACTTATCTTTGATGAAATGTGGACTGGCTTCAGAGTTGCGCTTGGTGGAGCACAACAGTATTTTGGTGTAACTCCTGACCTTGCTGTCTATTCAAAAGCATTTGCGAATGGAATGCCTATCTCTTTATTAACTGGAAGAAAAGATATTATGCAACTGTTTGTTAATGATGTATTCTTCTTTACCACTTTTGGTGGAGAAGCACTGTCATTAGCGGCTGCGGTTGCTACCATAACTGAAATGAAAGACAAAAATGTTTCAGCATATTTAGCAAAACAGGGAAATAAATTGAAGGTTGGTTATAATAAGATTGCAAGTGATTTAGGAATTTCAAATTATACAAAATGTTCAGGTTATGATTGTCGCACGATTGTTTCATTTGATCCATCGGCTGGCAATCCATTGGAGTTGAAATCCCTGGTTCAGCAGGAGATGATTAAAAGAGGTATTCTTTGGGGAGGTTTTCACAATATGTGCTTCAGTCATACGGATGCAGATGTTGAATATACTTTAAAAGCTTATGCAGATGTATTGCCAATTCTCAAAAAAGCAATTCAGGATAATAACGTTGCTGCAATGTTAAAGGGAGAACCTGTTGAGGCGGTCTTCAGAAAGGTAAGCAACTTTAATATGAAACCTAAAGCTGCTTTAGTTAAAGAATAATAAACCCCAAAAATGTTTTCATTAAAGAATAAAGTTGCCATCGTTACCGGTTCTTTGGGATTGATTGGCAAAGAGCATTGCAAAGCATTGGCTGATGCTGGTGCAAATGTGGTGGTTGCCGATTTGAATGAAGACAATTGTAAATCATTTGCCAAAGAACTGGGCTTAAATCATTTAGGAATATCCATGGATGTTGCTGATATTAATTCTTTAAACGATGCTAAGAAAATCATCCTTGAAAAATATAATACCATAGATATATTAGTTAACAATGCCGCCATCAATGATATGTTCGAAAGCCCCTTGCTTGCAGCAGAGCAAAGCAAGTTTGAGAATTATCCTCTTGATTTATGGCAAAAATCATTAAACGTAAATGTAACCGGAGTATTTTTGTGTTCACAAGTCTTTGGACCGGTGATGGCTGAGAAGAAATCTGGCAGCATCATTAACATTGCTTCTACTTATGGCATCGTTGCCCCTGATCAGAGTATTTATATGGATGAAAACGGCAATCAAAAGTTTTATAAGTCGGCTTCTTATCCAACAACTAAGGGCGCAGTTATTAGCTTTACGAGGTTTCTCGCTGCTTATTGGGGAGAAAAAAATGTAAGGGTCAATTCTTTGTCGCCGGGTGGTGTTGAGAATAATCAGGATGAGTTTTTTATCAACAATTATAGTCAAAAAACGCCGCTGAAAAGGATGGCGACTCCATCGGATTACAAAGGAGCTATTATTTTTCTGGCAAGTGATGCCTCATCGTACATGACTGGTGCAAATCTTGTCGTGGATGGCGGCTGGACAGCAATTTAGTAATCAATCTTTTTATCAATTCTAAAATAAATCCGAATAAAAAATAAAAATAATATCAAATGAAAACCATTTATGTCAGAGAAAACAGAGCAATAGGTCCGGGACAACCTTGCTACATCATCGCAGAAATCGGAATAAACCACAATGGTTCCCTTGACATTGCAAAAAAATTAATTGACGAAGCTGCTGCTGCCGGATGTGATGCGGCAAAATTTCAGAAACGCACGCCTGAATTATGCGTTCCTAAGGATCAATGGTACCTGGAACGCGATACTCCTTGGGGACGAATGACTTACATCGACTATCGTTACAAAGTTGAATTCGACAAAGATGATTATGAGGCTATTGATGCCCATTGCAAGGAAAAAGGCATTGATTGGTTAGTATCATGCTGGGATGAGGAAGCGGTTGACTTCATGGAAGACTTCGATACTCCATTTTATAAAATGGCATCGGCATCTTTAACCGATTATAATTTAATTTCAAAAGTAAAATCAACCGGAAAGCCCTATATACTATCTACAGGAATGTCAACATTGGATGAAATAAAAGCGGCTACCGAAAAATTCGGATTGGAAAAGTTGATGATTGCTCATTCAACATCATCCTATCCATGCCCACCGAAGGAATTAAATTTGAAAATGATAAATACTTTACAAAAAATGTATCCCGAAACCCCGATTGGTTACTCAGGGCACGAAACAGGATTGGCAACAACATTAGCAGCTGTGGTTTTGGGTGCATGCTTCGTGGAAAGACACTTCACGGTTGATCGCGCGATGTGGGGATCGGACCAAGCTGCATCAGTGGAGCCACAAGGAATGCATCGATTAGTAAGAGACATCAGAGACATCGAAGCTTCAATGGGCGATGGTGTAAAAAAAGTTTACGAAAGTGAAATGGGCGCTTTAAAACGATTGAGAAGAGAAGTAACTAAGAGCATTTAATAATTTCTATGGCATGAGTTTTTTCAATGTAAATGTAATTACAACCATCATCCTCATCACATGTTCCATCATCCTTATTTTATTAGAACGAAAATTTCCTTATCGGAAAGGATTGCCTGTTTTTCGGGAGGGATTTTGGGTTGATTTTGTCTGGTATGCTCTGATTCAAAGCTATTTTCTGAAGATTCTTATTTTCAGTTATATCATTCTTCCGATTGACGTTCATTTTCATCTTTCGGCGTTGCATATTGTTACTGATTGGCCCATCTGGTGCCAGGTTTTATTCTTTTTAGTTACTCATGATTTATATATTTACTGGTTTCATCGGTGGCAACATAATTCGAAAATCCTCTGGCGCACTCATGAGGCGCATCATTCGAATAAAGCAATTGACTGGCTTGCCGGAACAAGGTCGCATGTGGTGGAAATTATCATCAATCAAACCATTGAGTTTGCGCCGATTGTTATTTTAGGGGCTGATCCGGTGGTGGTTCCGATAAAAGCATTGATTGATGCCGTCTGGGGGATGTATATTCATTGCAATATTGATGTTCACTCGGGGAAATTGCAGCGAGTTATCAACGGTCCGGAGATGCATCTGTGGCATCATGCAAATCACAACGAAGTATTTTTTGCGAACTTCTCCACCAAGTTTGCAATATGGGATTGGATGTTCGGAACGGCTTATCTTCCTGAGCATAAGCCCAAAGAATATGGTTTATATTACGAATATCCGAAAGATTATTTCATGCAACATGCCTTTTCCATCAAGCGATTTGATGAAAAGAAGCTGAGAGATAAAAAATCTTTGCGATGGTATTTCAATCTTCGCCCGAATGTTATTTCATTTTTCAAGAAAGCGATTAATTCAGGGAATAAATCTGCGGTTTAGAGGCTGATTTTTACTAAATTTGCGGTCAAATTAAAAACAAGCGGCATGTTATTAATCAATTGGGTGTTTCTAATGTCAGCAGCAATGTTCGAAATTTGCTGGACCTATTCATTGAAGTTTATGGATGTAAAAAAAATCCTTGCCACCAATGTAAAATTGTATTTTGTTGACTTCGATAATTTTAAAATAATTGCGCCTTTGCTTGGATATATCGTTTTTGGAATTGCAAATATCGTCTGTTTGTCTTACGCAATGAAGGGAATTCCTACTTCGGTGGCATTTGCTATCTGGATGGCTACGGTTTTGGTGGGATTAAAGCTGGTTGATACTATTGTGCTCAAAGTTCCGCTGCATCTCACGGATATTATCTGTTTTGGATTTATCGTTGTGGGGATTATCGGATTAAAAAAGGCTATTTAAAACGGAATTTTTATTTCAACCTAAATTATTCCGCTTTTCACCCAATCGGCAAGGAGAAAAAACAGGAATAAAAAGATTGATATGCCCACAAAAAACATGAGCGACATGCTTATTCCGAAGGTATCTAACATCAGATGTTCGGAGGCATAAGAGCTTTTTAGAAAGATGGTGAGCGATGCGCCATA